>Ga0187827_10006821_pt1 | contig 12878 bp, 10 predicted proteins | sample ETNtaG_39_FD_167969 | JGI IMG/M metagenome (GOLD analysis project Ga0187827, IMG submission 167969) | Marine microbial and viral communities from oxygen minimum zone, Eastern Pacific Ocean - ETNP2014_SV_150_PacBio MetaG (Illumina Assembly) | ecosystem: Environmental > Aquatic > Marine > Hypoxic... | reverse complement strand
TGCTTCGCACTCACGACTGGTCCCGTGTGGCCGAACAGTTTGAAGAGTCGTACGCCCGAGCGTCCACCGTACCCGGGTCCGGCTGAGCAAACGCCGCCGTGCCGTGTTGATGCCCGGGGCGGCACGTGCTAGTGTGCGGTCCGATCGCACATGTGGCACGCCGCGCTCTCCATCCTCCTCATCGCCTACGTTCCCGGAGCCCTCACACTTCGGTTGCCTTACGGGCGTCGCTCGCTCCGCGCCGGTCTTCCGGCCGAAGAGCGCCTCTTCTGGTCGGTCACGATCAGCGTCGCGCTGTCGTCCATCGTTGCGTTCGCTCTTGCGGCCGGCGGCGCTTACCGGTTCGACCGGCTGCTGTGGATAGAGGGCGGGCTGAGCCTTGCCGTCGCGCTGGTATGCCGCCATCACCTGCTGTGGCGCGGCGAGGCTCCACGGCCCGGATGGACGGCCCTTCTCCCAAGTGCGCTCGTCCTTGTCGGCCTCGCCCTGTTTTTCAATGTGCCCCCTGCGGAGTGGATTGCCGGCGGACGGGACCCCGGGGTTTACATGAACGAGGGCATCCAGATCTCGCAGCGCGGGTCGCTCGTCGTCACCGACCCCACCGTGACGGCTGTACCGACGCGGTTTCAGAGCCTGTTCTTTCCACCCATGCCGCCCCACGAGTGGGGTTACGAAAGACGCCGCTTTCTCAGTTTCTATATTCTGGACTCCGCCGCTGGGACCGTCGTCGGGCAATTCCCTCATCTCTTTCCCACCTGGATCGCGATCGGATACGACCTCAATGGCATCACGGGTGCTCGCTATGTGTCCGGGCTCTGGTCCCTGCTGGGAGTGCTGGCAGTCTATTTCGCTGGCGCGTGGCTCATGGGACGAGCAGCCGGATTCGCAGGCGCCTTGCTGCTGACGGTGCACGTGTCCCAGGTCTGGTTCGCAAGCCAACCGAGCGCCGAGCTTACCCTGCAGACCCTGATCTTCGCCGGGCTGCTGGCCCATGCGCGCGCGCACGTCGACGAAGACAGGTTCTTCGCCCCCCTTGCCGGCACGATACTGGGACTCGGCATCTTCGCGCACCTGGCCGGGACGTTCGTGGCGGTCGCGGTCGGCTGCGCGACGCTGCTCGGCCGGTTTGCAGGTCAACGATGGCTCTGGTCATTCGTCCTCCCGCTTGCCGCGGCGGTACTGCTGTACATCACCTATCTCTTCACCGTTCTCCTGCCCTACGCGGCACAACCGCTTGGGTTCATCCGTGGTCTCCAGACCACGCAGGTGGCGCTCCTGGCGCTCGGCGGGAGCGGCGTGCTCGCGCTGGCCTGGGCGGCCAGCCGGCCTGCAATCGCGGCCACCGTCCGGCGATGGCTCCCAGCCGTAACGGGAATGACCGTCTGCGTTGCGGCCGGATACGCGCTGTTCTTCCGGCAAGCCGGCGGCCTTCTGGCACCGCATGACGCCGACGCGCTTCGCACGTTCACCCGCTTTTATCTCCTCCCGGTCGGGATGGTCGCCGCGCTCCTCGGCTGGGTCCTCGTGGTCTCGCAGTCCTTTTGGCGCGGACTCGCGTTTGTCCTCGCCACGGCGTTCCTCGCGTTCTTCTTCTTCTACAAAGGACGGATCGTGCCAGAACACTTCTGGTGGTCGCGGCGCTACCTTCCTCTGATTCTGCCCGCGTGCCTGCTGCTGGTTGGGAGCACCGCGTTCACCGAGCTCCGTGCCCCCTGGATGCCCGACTGGTCGCGACATCGGACCGTCACCTACACACGTTACGGTCTCGGCCTCGTGCTCGTGTGCTTCCTCGGCTACCAGTATCTTCAAGCGACACGGCCCATCCTCGACCATGTCGAGTACGCCGGCCTCGTTGCGAAGCTGGAGGCACTGGCGGGACACATCGACGACAACGACCTCCTGCTCGTCGAGTCGCGCGCCGTATCGGACCTGCACGTGCTCGCCGTGCCCCTCAACTTCATCTACGCACGCCCGACGCTCTTGTTCGACAGGGGAACCCCGGACAAGGTGCTATTGCTCGACTTCCTCGAGTGGGCGCGGACCAGATACGACCGCGTGCTGTTTCTGGGGGGTGGCGGAATGGACCTGCTGACCCGGCGAACCGCGGGCTCGATGGTCGCGGCGAACCGTTTCGAGGTACCGGAGTATGAGCGGTCCCTGAATGCCTATCCGACCGAGGTGCGCTTCAAGGTGTTTGACTACGGCCTCTATGTACTCAGCCCGGCGACCGGCGACGCCCTCGGTGTGAACCTCGATGTGGGATTCGAGGATGGGCTTCTGGTGCAGCGGTTTCACCCGTCGGAGCGGACACCGAGCGACGTGACCTACCGATGGAGCCGAGACCGATCCGTCATCTCGGTGCTGACCACGGTACCACCGGGGGCCGAGGTCGTGCTGCACCTGGCAGATGGCGGACGCCCCGCCACCGCGGGTCCAGCGTCCGTTTCCATCTCACTGAACGACGTGGCGCTGGGCAGCGCGACGGTGAGTGGCGGATTCCTCCCGTACCGCTTCGCCATCCCCGATGAACTGGCGGCGACCGTCAACGGATCCACTGATCCAGGACGGCTCGAGATCGAGAGCACGACCTGGATTCCCCAAGCTGTGTCCGGCGTACCAGACACCCGCGAGCTCGGGGTCATGGTCGACCGGCTCCAGATCCGATAGCGATCCAACGCATGTTCGACTATCTACACCTCTACAACACCCGCGACCGGTGGGCAGTGGGCTGTGCGGATCTGCTGCTCGCCGCGGCAACCACCGGAGCACGGTGGTCGCCGCCAAAGCGTGTGGTGCCTTCCGCCCACAAGATATTGCTCCTCCGGATGGAACGTATTGGGGACCTCCTGATGGCGGTGCCGGCCATCACCGCGCTGCGTACGCGGGCGGCAGGCGCAGAGCTACATCTGGTGGTCGGGAGCTGGAATGAGGAGCTCGCTCGCCTCATTCCGGGCGTGACGAGGATCGAGACGCTCGACCCGCGCTGGCTGTCTCGCGACACACCGGGGGCATCCACGCTCGAGCTCATTCGCCGGACCGCGAAGTGGCGTGCCACGAGCTTCGATCTGGCGGTGAACTTCGAGCCCGACATCCGTACAAATGGCCTCCTCGCCCTGAGCGGGGCGCCACACCGAGTCGGTTTCCACTCCGGCGGCGGTGGCGCGTTCCTGACCCGGGCGCTGCCCTACGACACGACGGCTCACACCACCGCCAATGCCCTGCGGCTCGTGGACACGATCTACCCCGGCAGCGCCGCGAAGGCTGGCAACGCGACCGTCCAAGAGTCCGCGCATCTCGATGTGCCCGAAGAGGCGCGCGAGGACGTCGTCAGGCGCCTTGCGGACGCCGGGCCCGTAGTGATCGGCATCAATCCGAGTGGCGGGCGCCGGCTGAAGCAGTGGGATCCCGATCGGTTTGCAGAAGCGGCCACCCGGCTCGCGCGCTCGCACCAGGCGACCATCGCGCTGATTGGCGCACCAGAAGATCGGCCGCTCGTGAACGCCGTCGTGGGGGCGCTACCCGAGGACGTACGCGTTATCGATTTCGCAGGGCAGCTGGGTTTGGTCGGTCTGGCCGCGCTGTGCGAGCGCCTGACCGTGCTGATCACCGGTGACACCGGCCCGTTGCATCTGGCAGCCGCCGTCGGCACGGCAACCGTGGCAATCTTTGGCCCCTCAGACCCGAGGCGGTACGCCCCGCTAGCGCCGACCTCACGTGTCGTTCGCGCTGAGTTGTGGTGCAGTCCGTGCAACCGCATCCGATTGCCGCCCAGCCGCTGCCGTGATCGACTCCCTGATTGTCTGGTGGCGGTTGATACCGACAGCGTCTGCCGGGCGGCAGACGAGCTGCTTGCCGCCGCTCACGAGTCGCCCGCAAGGACGTCGCGGTAGAGATCGAGCAGGCGGTCCGTAGCGGTCACCCAGGAAAATTCACGTTCGACGATAGCGCGCCCCGCGTCGCCCATGCCAGCAACACGATTCATTGCGCCAAGGGCCTCGCCGACTGCGTGTGCCAAGGCGTCGGCGTCGCCAGGCTCCACCAGCCAACCACTCACGCCCGGCGTGACCTTGTCGGGTATGCCTCCCGCCCGCGTGGCGATCACCGGCCGCCGATGTGCCATCGCTTCGAGCGTGACGAGTGAGCTCCCCTCATACAGGGTCGGATGCACGAAGAGTGATGCCGCCTCGTACCAGGCGTGCAGCTCGCATTCGTCGACCCGGCCGGCAAACGTGACACGATCTGCCAGCCCGGCTGTTCGGACCGCCCGTTCCAGACGAGGACGATTCGGCCCGTCGCCCACCAGCGCCCAGTGCCATCTGGAGCGCGCCGTGGACTCGACGTCGGAAGCCAGCCTGGCGAGCGCCTCGACCAGCACCTGAAACCCCTTGTTCTCCTCGATCCGCCCCACGCTCAGCAGGAGCGGGTCGGTCTCGCTGAGGCCAAGGCTGTCGCGCAAGGCGCGGCGCGCGCCGCCGTTGACCATCGTGTCGAGCGTCTCCAGATCGACGGCATTCGGCACGACGACCACTCGCTCACGCGCAACCTGGAGATTCCGCAGGACCCCCGGGAGTAGCACACGATCAGTCGCTATGACACGGTCTGCGGCGCGCCCGCACGCGCGCACCGCCGCCTGCAGAGGACGGTACGCCATCCGCTTGAGCCGCGCGGCGGCCTGTTTCGTGCCGCCGAACTCCTCGAGCCCATGAGGATTCAACACAAGCGGCACCGTTCCCAGGCGATCGCGGCCGCGCGCCCGCGCGTAGCCGAGCACACTCGCGCCGTGGCCATGCACCAGTTGAATGCCGCCCTCGCGCACGAGCCGTGCGGCGAGGCGACCGGCACGCCATCCAAACACGGGGTAGGCCGTGCTCCGGTCCAGAACCGTGGTGCCACGCCGGCCGGCCAGCGGAAACGTTCGATACGAAACAAAGCGCTCACTGATACGGTCGTGGCCATCGCCAAAGGCCGCCAGTGACTCAGCGGCGCCCTGCGTCGGGGGCTGGGTGATGACGGTGACCCGCACGCCGCGACGCGAAAGATGCCGGACGCAATCGTGCACGTGGCGCTCGAGCCCGCCGCTGCCGTGGAGCGGAAACACCGCACGCGTCAGCATGGCCACGTGGAGATCGCCGGGCCTCACCGGACGCCCGCCTCGCGACGCCCTCGCTCAACGAGGTTCGCGTAGAGCGCCTCAATGCGCCGAACGACTCCCGATGCATCGAACCGCTCCTCGACCCGTTGCCGTGCAGCGGCACCGAGACGGAGGCGGAGCCCGTCGTCGCGCCGCAGCCTGGCCAGGTCGTCACCTAGCCCCTCCGCGGTGTGCGACAGCAGGCCTGTCACCTCGTTGGTGATGATGTCGCCTGTCCCACCGGTATCGTTTGCCGCGATCGGACGGGCGAGCGCGCTTGCCTCGAGCAGCACGCGGCTCAGCGACTCCGGTCCGTAAGAAGGAAACACCAGTACCGCCGCGTACCGGAGCCACCCGAGCACCTCCTCGCGAGGCAACCATCCGACGAATCGCACATCGCGGCCGGCACGTCCGCTTGCGGCTTCCAGTCGACCCCGCTCGCTGCCATCCCCGACAATCACCAGCGGCCAGTCCAGGTCGGCTCGCTCGATTGCCGTGATCAGTCTCGCCACTCCCTTGTTCGGTTCGAGCTTCCCGACAAAGATCGCATACGGCAATGCCATCGGCCGCTCCTGCCGCCCGGCCTGATCACGAATTCCGGCGGTGTCAACCGGGTTGGGGATGGTTTCGAGTCGCGTCCCATCGAGCTCTGACGCACGCTCGCGCAGGTCTTGGGCGATGGTGGAGCTCACCGCCACGACGGCGTCCGCCGAAGCCAGGCTCTGTCGCTTCAGCGAAAGATTGGCGCGCATATAGGGGATGAGCGGCACTGCGAGTGGCCACAGCCCGCCTGCCCGTGGTCGCACACACCGGGTCATCATGGTCGGAGAGCACGCTGGGCACAACCGATCTGACGAGCGGTCGTAGATGAGGTCGGACCAATAGCACACCGGCCAGTAGTCCCGCACGGTGCAGACGACCGGCACGTTTGCCTCTCGGCCTGCCGTGATACTCGCTGGCCCCGTCAACACGTGCTGCGCGTGCACGATGTCGATCGCTCGCATGCGGACCAGCGTCGCGAGATAGTGGCCGAAGCGCCGATACAAGCGCTCGTTCTTGAAGTAATTTCGGATGAACGGCACATTTGGCGCCGCAGCGTGGTACTCGATCGGCGTGAATCCATCGTACGCCTGACTGCTGGCAACCGACCCACGCGTCGTGCGCGGCCGCACGACCGCCACCTCATGGCCGTGCGCCCGAAGACCTTTTGCCAGCTCGTAGGTGCTCCAGCCACTGCCACCACATCCGGGCGGAAACGCGTCGGTTGCGAGTAGCACACGCATCTAGAGTCAGTGACCTCGCCGCTGCCGCAGCGCCCGCTCAAACGCCGCCGCGAGCGTCTGGCAGTGCGTGTCCCATCCGAATCGCTCCACGACACGCTCGCGGGCCGATGTTCCGAGCCTCGTCCGTGTGCTGGGGTCACTCAGCGCCTCGATGGCATTGGCGAGACCGTTCGAATCCGACGCATCGTACAACACGCCCTCAAGCCCGGGCCGGGCGATCGCACGCAAACGATCGATGTCCGGTGCAACAACTGGAAGCGCCGTGGCCATGTACTCGAATACTTTCAGCGGCGACCAGTAGAACCCGAGCGCCAACGGCCCGTGGGCACCGACGTCGAACGGAGCCGCGCCGATGTCAGCCGCGGCCAGCGCTGCCGGCATCGACGCGTAGGCAACGGCACCGGTGAACGTGACGCCGTCGAGATCGCGGGCGGCGGCGCGAACCCGGCCCAGCTCGGGCCCGTCACCAATGAACACGGCCCGAACGTGCGACCGCCCACGGCTGCGAAGGCGCCGCACGGCCTCGACGAGATGGACCGCGCCATGCCAGGCGCGGAAAGCACCGGCAAATACCACCACGATCTCGTCTGCACGACGCGCGTAGGGCGGCTCACCCGTCGCGTCCGGCTGAAAGCGGGTGGTATCGGCGCCCCACTCGACCTCGAGCACCTGGTCGGACGACACCCCCCGCGGGAGCATCCCTCGGTACGGCGTCACAATCAGATCGGCGGCCGAGCACTGCCACTCGCGCCAGCGGCGCATCGGCGACACGATCAACGCCCGGTCGATCCACGCCTTTGCGGAGCCTGGGTAATCGATGACGGGCGCGTTGACTTCGAGCACGGCGAGCGCACCGACCGCCCTGGCCGCGAGCAGCCCCTCGCCACCGAAATTGTGGTACCGCTCCACGACCACGTCCGGCCGAAGCTCGCGGGCGACCTCGCGCACCCGACGGGTCGTCAGCAACCGCAAGTGCCGCGCACCCCCTGGGGGCGCCAGCGCTCGCCAGGAGGCACCCGTGTCGGACGGGAACGGCGACGGCCCTGACGCTGCGAGAACGTGGACCTCGTGGCCGAGCGCGGCCAGACCTTCCGCCACGGCGGTGACGTGGACGGATCCGCCAATCGTGCCGGGCACGGTCTGGTCGATGGCGACGTAGAGAACCCTCATCAGGTGGTGCGCGTCAGGAGCGCGAAGAACGGCCCGGACCGGACGCGCCCGAAGAGCAGGATGTCGAGCTTCGCCAGCCAGGTCAGGGCCAGCAGCACGCCGAAGGTGAACCCACGCTTGGCGATGCGCTCCTGTGCTCGCTGATGAGCCACACGGACCACCGCCTCGGAGTCCGGCGTCGCATCGCCATCTTCCCGCGCGGCTCGTCGCGTCACGAGACGCTCCGCCATGCGCAGGAGAATGTTCTCCGCGAAACCGCCGATGATCGGCGTGTAGTACCGGATTCGCTCGATCCGGAATCCGGCCTCCGCCACCGTGCGCTCGAGATCGGGGATGTCGGCCAGGGGATTGACATGGTCCGACTTTCGCAAGCGCTCGTGTGTCAGATCGACGAGTCCGACACGCTCGAGCCCACGGGCCAGCGCGTTGATGGCGCGCAAGCCGAGCGCGAGGGGCGAGTTTCGGCGGACGTGGCTGTAGACGAACAGCCGACCGCCCGGTTCGAGCACGCGGGCGGCCTCTCGGAGCATCTGAGTGAGCGCGTCCTTCGAGAGGTGTTCCAGCACGTCCAGGGTGTAGGCCTTGTTGAACGACCCGTCCGCGATAGGCAGGCGGCGGAGATCGCCGACCACGAGGTCGACTTCCTCGCGGGGCTCGTCCGCGAAATAGGGGCTGACATCGACACCGGCCAGATACGCCCCAGCATCGCGATTCCAGATCATGACCCGGCCGCTTCCGCACCCGAGATCGAGCACCCGATCGTCTCCGCGCAGGTCCAGAAACGCGCGGAGCACATCGTTTCGGACCGCGGCAGTGAGTAATGGCGGAGACACTCGCGCATGCCGACCGCCGGCATGCATCGCGGGGTCGGCGTATTTCGTCATCTCGGCGAACGGGGTGTCTGGGCGCAGGTCGAGGTAGTCCGTGCCAACCGCAACGTACTGGCAGTCGCAGCCCTGGCACGATACTGTCTGGTCGTCCCGCCGCAAACGGGCGCCGCACGACGGACACCGCGCGATGTCCAGCAGCCTCGACGAGATCATGAGGCCCGCACCACGTCATTCAGGAGCTGTTCGATCCGATCGGCACGACGGCTCCACGAGTACGACGACGCCTGTTCGAACGCCGTGCGCGCGAGCTGCTCCGCCTGCGCGGGGTCGGCCAAGAGCTCTCGCACCACGGTCGCGAGCGCTGCCGGCTCGCCAGGGGGCACGAGCCGTGCGTTCTGGCCGTCGGTCAGGACCTCTCGAATCGGCTCCAAGTCGGATGCGACGATCGGCCGACCGGATGCCATGTACTCGAACAGCTTCAGCGGTGAGGTGTATCGCGCTGATGGTGTTGCCACCGTCGGGAGAACCAACACGTCCGCCGAGGCAAGACGCTCGGGAACGTCAGCCCTTGGCACCAGGCCGGTCACCGTGACCCGCTCGTCGAGACCGAGCTCGCGAACCAGCTCTCGCACACGACTGAAGTCCGCATCGCCCGGACGCCCGCCCACGATCAGCCCACGCGTCTCCGGCAGCGACGACAGCGCGCGCACGAACACGTCTCCCCCCTTCCAGGGATACAGATGCCCAGCGTAGGCCACGACGGGCGGATGACCCGGACGGGCTGCCGGAAATACCCGATCGGCCGGCAGCCACACGCCGTTCGACACGGTGAGAAGCCGGGGGCGACTTCCGAACCGCTCGGTCAATTCAGTCGACAGAGTGCGGGTCGTTGTGACGTAGCCCTCGGCCCGGCCCCATACCCTCGATTCCCGTTTCGACAGCCGTCGCACCTTGCGGCGGCTGCCACGGTGCGCACCGGACACGAGTTCGGGCATCGTATCGGAAAAAACTGGCGCATAGCCGTGGGATTCGTAGACGAGCGGCGGGCGAAGCGGGCGAGGCAGTCTCAGCAAAGCTCCCGCCACTCCGAGATCGCGTGTGAATACGACGTCGAACCGTCGGCGGGCGCTGAACGCGCGGATGACGGCCTGAGCGAGATAAGCCACGCGACGGCACGGCTCCACCCCGGAGACTCGCATGCGCGCAAACCGCAGCCGCCGGGTCGGCTCACGGCCGTAGAACGCGAATGGCTCCCGGACGGGCAGGACCGGGTCGGGTCGGACACCGAGGATCACCTCGTGCCGGCGCTCCGCGAGCGCATAGGCAGTTTCCATCGTCTGAATGCCGTTGGCGCGCTCGAGGGGAAACCGGATGTCGGCGAGATAGAGGATGCGCAAACCGTTCTCTGCTCAGATCGCGCTCAGGATTCCGGCTCGGCGTATCGCTCCGGCTCCGCGTAGAAAGAGCTTCGGTCGAACAGATACCTTTTGGCCAGTCCAGGTAACGCGCGCGGGACGGTAACAAACGTATTGTATGTATTTCGCATCGGTTCGAGCCGCTGGCGGTCCATCATCCCGCTCCCGAACTGCGCCATCAGCCCGAGGTTCCACCAGACGCAGCCGGCCACCGCCAGCCCGAGCCCGATGCGGCTGCGCCGCGCGGCCGCCATCTGCAGCAGCGCCGCCAGCCCGATGACCAAGATGATCGTCGTGCCGACGAAGCGTCGCTGGCCAAACGACCCGGCAACGGTCCAACTGTCGATGCTGCCGGAGATATACACCTGCGCCGCGAACATCAGACCGAGGCACGTGGCCACCCGCCGGGTCGAAACCAACGACGAAGTCATCGCCACGGAGGCCAGACCCACCAGACACAGCAACATGAGCGGAGTCCAGACCAACAAACCGTGGCCCGGGGACAGAAGCACGTGCCCGGCATACGGAGCAAACCATCGCATCTTGTTGGCGATGTAATCCGGCGGCCCCAACCGACCATTGAGTGTCAGATAGGCGGTTGCCTGGGGGAGAAAGCAGACGGCGAATGCGGCAATGCCAGCGAGCGCCGCGGTCACCCGCTCGCGAATTCGACCCGACCGGCCAGACCGGACCTCGGCTCCTACCGACCAGACGAAGTCAAGGGCCGGCCCGAGCCCGAAAAAGACGTCCTGCTCCCGCACCATGACCATCAGGGCACCTGCCGCGCCTAGGGCGACGAGACCGCGGGTCGACCATCGCTCGCGTACGTCGAGCCAGACGTTGACGAAAACGGCGACCGCGAAAGCCGAGCAGGCGTGAGCCATGCCGGGCGCCACATACATATAGAAGAGGAGTGGCGTTCCGAGCCAGACGATCAGCCCGGCCAGCTGACCGTGCGGCCTCGAGCCGGTCAAGCGGCGCGCCGCGCGCACGGACAGCAACACCGCGAGGAACCCATAGAAGGCGGACCCGTAGGTGACTGCCCGCAGATACGGCCGTGAGAAGCCGTCGGCGGCCACGTCGGCGCCTGCCGCGCGCATGAGACGGACCGAAAGGTCGGCTACGCCGAAGAAGGGTGCCCACAGCACGGCACAGCCGATAGTGCCGAAATTGTATCGACGACCGGTCGGAGTCGTCAGCTCGAGAAACGTCTCCTCGAACCCGAAGGCACGGGCGATACCGCGGTCATGAAAGTAGCGATACTCGTTATCGAATGAGAGGTCCTGGTCGAACCAGAGCGATCGCAAGAACGCGAAATACTGAATCTCGTCGGAGGCGTACAGCCGAGAAGTGACAACCGGCAGGGAGACGGTAAACAGTAGTACCACCGCCCACGATCGCAGCCATGTCCGGCTGCGCGGCGTGGCCAGGAGCGATCGCGCCAAGACCATCGATGACTGCACTATACCACCACGTCGCGGGTCCGAAATAAGTCCCCACTGGCCGAAACGATGAACTTACACACGATGCCACGTGTCACCGGACTCTTCGCCGCGATCGAGAACCATCCAGCTCGCATTATCTGGGCGCTTGGTCTCAGCGGCTTCGACTTCTTGGCACCGTACCCGACGACCGAGGGCGAAGTGTTCTTCGCGCGACTGGTCGTGCCGGTGCGGCTGCTGAGATACTGGCTAGGAATGTAACGATCCGGCCGCTCGTGTGGAATCGGGTACCGCGCTCAGATAGACCTCGAGGTACTGGCGAGCGCACGCAGCCACGCTGAAGTCCATTGCCAGCTTTCGTCTCGTCGCGTCTGAGCTTCGCCGCGACGCGCGGAGCTCTGCACTGACCGCCTCGGCAAGCGATTCAGGACGCTCACATTCGACCAGGCGGACATCGTCCGAAAAGTGTTGCCTCACTTCGCAGCCACCCGCCGTCTCGGTCGCGACAACCGGCGTACCACACGCCAGCGATTCCAGCATGACGGTGCCCCAGGATTCCAGGCGAGACGGCAGCACGAAGAGATCGGCCCCTGCGTAGTAGCGCCAGAGCTCGTCGTTCGGAACCGAGCCAAGGAAACGCACGTGGCGCGCCACACCCATCTCTTGCGCCAGCCTCTCGAGCGACCCACGCAGCTCTCCCTCCCCAACCAGTAGTAACTGCGTATCCGGCGAAGCATTCAGGATGCTCGGCATTGCTCGGAGCAGATCCTCATGTCCGGCGACCGGATGCAGTCTCTTCACGGTCAACAACACCAGCCCGCCGTTCAGGCCAAGCTCCTGCCGCAACGCGCTCCGCTCTGATGCCGCCGGCGAGCGAAACAGTGGAGGCACCGGCGCATAGATGACCACCGACGGTTCCGGCGCCAGATTCCTGGCCCGCGCGTACTCGAGAAGCAGTCGACTATAGAAGACCCGACAAGCAGCCCGACGAACCACTCCGGCGAACCGAGCGTGCCGGCGCGGGTCGTGGTCCCAGATGTCCGTTCCGTAGAGCGTGATGATCGACGGCTTACCGCACAACGACGCCAACCGGTCACTCACCTCGACAATCAGCCCATTGCTGTGGAGGTGCACGAGCTCGCTTCCGCGAATTGCGCCGGCCGCACCGCCGGCAATCCGCGCCCCGGCTAACGCGGCACCTATCACAGAACGATCGAGCCAACGGCGGCCGCGCCGCGGAACGTAGTCGACCCGGAGGCTCCTGCCAACCGTGCCCCCCTGACGCGGGGGATGCGCAACGAAACGTGTAGCAACGCCATTCGATGCGAGGGCAGGCGCGAGCAGCGCCGGCAGAATCGCGTTGGCCCCTTGCTCGGGCGGGAGATGCGGACTGACCATCGTGACACGGAGCGCAGTTCGTGCATCACTAGTGCCGTTCGACATCCGACGCGCATCTTACCAAATACGAGCGACTATAATTGCCTGCGAAGCAGCGACTCGGACGCGCCAGCTCGAACGCTTTCTGGGCTTCTACAACCGTCGACGACCACATGCCAGCTTGGACTATCACGCACCGTGGTCCCGGCTCCCGAGTGCTGCGTGATGAA
>Ga0187827_10006812_pt1 | contig 12894 bp, 8 predicted proteins | sample ETNtaG_39_FD_167969 | JGI IMG/M metagenome (GOLD analysis project Ga0187827, IMG submission 167969) | Marine microbial and viral communities from oxygen minimum zone, Eastern Pacific Ocean - ETNP2014_SV_150_PacBio MetaG (Illumina Assembly) | ecosystem: Environmental > Aquatic > Marine > Hypoxic... | reverse complement strand
TTCAGGGCACTCAGATCAGGCAGGATCTGAGCCCGAATACCTTTTTGCTTTTCAAATTCCACAATAAAATGGAACGTGCTCCCCTTACCTAATTCGCTTTCAACCCAGATACGGCCACCCATCATCGCTGTCAATTGGGTACAGATGGCCAATCCCAGGCCCGTTCCCCCAAATCGTCGGGATATGGAACTGTCCGCCTGGCTGAATACATCGAATATCTGCTGCTGCTTGTCTTGGGGAATGCCCTCGCCGGTATCGGTTACCCAACAATGTAATCGGACCGTCTCATTCGTTTCCGACTCAACCTCGATATCCATAACCACTTCGCCGGTCTCGGTGAATTTGATGGCGTTACCGACCAGATTGACTACGATCTGACGTAGTCGACCGGGGTCACCGATCAGGTTTTCGGATATTTCGGCGGGGATATGGCCGGCCAGCTCCAGTCCTTTGTCGGCTGCGCGTATTTCCAGGGCTTGCAGGGTATCACCCATGGTTTCTCGAAGTTGGAAAGGGATAGACTCCAGTTCCAATTTTCCTGCTTCGATTTTTGAGAAATCAAGAATATCATTTAACAGAACAAGAAGTGAATCCGCAGACTGATCTATTAAGAGCAGATATTCTTCTTGTTGCGTAGACATCCCGGTATTCAAAAGAAGTTGGGTCATACCCATGATACCATTCATAGGCGTTCTGATTTCGTGGCTCATATTGGCCAGGAATTCACTCTTGGCCTTGTTGGCGTTATCTGCCGTCTCCTTGGCTTCCTGGATTTCTTTTTGAAACTGGACCAGGTCATGGGCGGTCTGTTCCAGTAAGGTGTTCTGACGATGCAACTCACGATCCACCCGTGTTCGTTCCGCGTCAATTCTGCCGAGAGAACGGGCATTCCACCAGACAAGAACATTGAAGGCGATAATATTTGAGATCGCAAACAATGAGAGACCTAATTCAACCCCGTAAAGCCCGGCCCGCTCCCCCCGAAATTGCATCCAACCCAGAATAAGAGGGATAAGAAATGACGCCGGCAGCAAGCGACGCGCCATAATACCACCAGCCGTAGCGCTAACCAGCGTAGCTGTTGGTTCGCGGGTAGGACGCGCTGAAAAAATACCCGCACATAACAGACCGAATCCCAGGCCGGCATTCAACGTGATAGGAATAAAACCTGTGACGCGGTAGAGCACGAGGGTACTGTATATGGCTCCGGTAAGAGACAACAGGGCGATAACAGCGACAATTATTACACAGGCCCTGGACGGCCAATGGCGGCCGCGGACATCAAGCAGAATGAGGGCAAAGCCCAGTAAAAGGAAGGTAAACGCAGTATGGGGCGCCATTCTGCTCCCTCCGAGAGAGGAAGCGAACAGCCATTCATCAATGCCCTGATCAACGATTTGATAATCGGCCAGTTTCAATCCGGCCAGGATCAATAAAAAAGCAGCAGAAACAAACCCGGCCAGGCGGCGTTGAAACGAAGCGGTCTCGGGTAATAAAAACCACAACGTACCGCCGGCCAGGAGGAAGGCAACCGCTGTGAGCGGATTCATCGGCACGCGGCCTGGATGGATCATGGTTTTGAGCAAGGATATTTCAAACAGCCATCCGATGAGAACCAGACATGCCAGGCTCATAACGATCCAGCAGACCCAATAAGCGGTCCGTTGCAGCAGCCTTACCCATCCGGAGTCATAATCGATATCAGCCACGTATCTTCTCCTTACGGAAATACGCCACGCAACAACTTTGCCTGTGTCACCCTGCTAATACCTTCGATTAAAGCCGCTGTACGCATATTGATATTGTCGCTCACGGAACGCGCCACCGTGCGCTCGAAGGCATCGAGTAAAATCTCATGCAGACGATTATTGATTTCCTTGAGGGACCACATGTAATTCTGGGTATCCTGGACCCATTCAAAATAGGAGACCGTGACACCACCTGCATTTCCAAGCACATCCGGCAGAACAAAGACCCCTTTATTGTTAAGGATTTCATCTGCTTCCAGGGTTGTGGGACCATTAGCGCCTTCAGCCAGCATCTTGCACGTAACACGATCTGCATTTTCTCCGGTGATCTGATTTTGTAAAGCGGCAGGCGCCAGAATATCACAGGGCAGTTCCAATAGTTCCTCATTGGAGACTTCGTCCCCTTCCGGATAGCCTTTCAAAAATCTATTTTCTGCAATATAATCGATCAGCGATTGCAGAGACAGCCCGTTTGCATTGTAAATCCCAGTGGTCACATCACTGACCGCCACCACCTTGACCCCATCCTCTTCTAAAAAACGGACGGTATTACTGCCCACATTCCCAAAACCCTGGACGACCGCAGACGCCTCATTGAGAGACAGGCCGATATGTTTTGCCGCCGCCTCTATGAGATAGACCAAGCCCCGACCAGTAGCCTCTTTTCTTCCAAGCGATCCACCTAACACCACCGGCTTACCGGTCACAACTCCCGGAACGGTATACCCTGCCTGCTGACTGTAGGTATCCATAATCCAGGCCATTACCTGTTCATCCGTACCCATATCCGGTGCGGGAATGTCTTTGTCCGGTCCAATGATATTGATAATTTCAGACGTGTATCGTCGCGTCAACCGTTGGAGTTCCCGCCGGGATAATACGGTAGGATCGATTCTTACACCACCCTTGGCGCCGCCAAATGGTAAGTTCATCAGGGCGCACTTCCAGGTCATCCACATCGCCAGGGCTGAAGTCTCTCCGAGATTAACGTCTTCATGGTATCGAATACCGCCTTTGGTCGGTCCCATGGTTAAGAGGTGTTGCACCCGATAGCCGAATACGGTTTCAACCAGATTATACTCGTCCCGACGGAAGGGCAAGGTAACCACGTGCGTCCGCTGAGGAAAGAGAAGTCGTTCCCGGATGTTGTCGTCCAGACCCATGATTTGAGCGGCTTTTAAAAACTGTTGTTGCGCCAGCCGAAACATGGGGGCGTCCCATTCACCGCTCAGCGCACGAAACCGTTCAATGGCATAATGAATAGACCGGGCAAGAAGCATACTGTTCACATCCGTTTTAATTAAATAATCCTGGGCGCCTGCCTCAACGGCCTTCGTCGCCAAAGACACGTCATCCAGACTGGTCAACACGATGATAGGTATATCCGGTGCCGCGGCTCTTACACTTTCCAGGGTAGCTATCTCCGCACTGTCAGGCAGGACCAGATCCAATAGAACCACATCAATCTTGCCCTGATCAAGCCGTTCAATCCCCTTTGCGAGACTGTCTGCTGTCAGCAAATCGTAGGTCAAATCACTAGAATCCATAAGATTTTGTATCAACCGGGCATGAATCGGATTATCTTCTATCATCAGGACGGTGATGGCATGAGCAGGCATGATATCCCCCAGGTATTTGATGTTTTAATCAGAATTGATCGATGTTCGATGAACAACGTGTCTATCGTTCTCATGTAAATTTTATCCGGTCATCTTAAGACGGATATAACATGGTTTTTTATTAATCAGATATCAACCCTAAAATCATCGCCTGATACCATCTGTCTGAAATTTCGCGACCGCTTCTGATAAATTGATAACGCCTTCATAGAGCGCTTTTCCTATAATGGCGCCTTCTATCCCCTCAGAGGTCACCGCTGCAATCGATGTCAGGTCATCCATGGATGACACGCCGCCGGAAGCGATAACCTGCAAGCCACTGGTACGGGCAAGGGCGCAGGTGGAATCTACATTGGGTCCGGTCATCATCCCATCTCGGTCGATATCGGTAAACACGATGGTGGAAACACCGGCGTCTTTCATGCTCATGGCCACCTCTTCAGCCGTATGTGATGACCCTGATTCCCAACCCTCGACAGCAACTGCGCCGTCCCTTGCATCAATACCGACCACGATATGCTCAGGTCCCCAGCGATCAATGGCCTGGCGTACCAGCCCGGGATCTTGAATCGCCGCGGTACCGATAATGACTCTGTCTATCCCCAGCGACAACCATCGGGTGATGTCACCGATCGATCGTATCCCCCCGCCAAGCTGTACGGGAATGCCCACCTGATTCAAAATGCCGGTGATCCCGCCTTCGTTCTGCGGATGGCCTGTAAACGCCCCATCCAGATCGACCACATGAAGATACGTCGCCCCCTGTGACTGCCAGCGGCGGGCCATGGCCGCCGGATCATCACCGTATATGGCCTCCTGTTCCTTATTTCCCTGTAGAAGCCGAACACATCGGCCATTTCGTATATCAATGGCAGGATAAATCTGCATAATATGCCTGTCTGTGAAAATTTGGTGTAAATCGTGTCCTTGGAATCGATCGAGCTATCCCCATTATTATTGATTGTCACGTGAGCTGTCAACCGGGATTTCGCTTGACAGCCTTCTGATCGCACTGTAGGTTCCCAGCCATATTCAGGCTGTTGAAACACGATAACTCCAGAAGGTGTCATTTGGGCTCCCATGCATGCCTTGACCGAATCTCTTCAACCCATCCTGCAAGCGCATTCCCAGCTTATCCCCGCATTAAGACAACTCTGTCATTCCGTTCAAAATGAAGCGTATCTCGTGGGTGGATGCATCCGTGACACGCTCCTGAACAGACCGGTTAAAGATATAGACCTGGCCATTGATGGCGATGGCATACAACACGCCCTGGAGCTGGCAAAAGCGATTCGGAGTCGGTTTATTCCGCTCGATGAAAAAGACAGAACAGGACGCGTCGTCATCAGACGAAAGTGGACGATAGATATTACCTCGTTAAAAGGGAAGACGTTGTATCAGGACTTGAATCGTCGGGATTTCACCATCAATGCCATGGCTGCCCGGCTATCTGACACTCTCAATCAGAATCCGACCCTTATCGATCCGCTAAATGGTGCGAGAGATCTTCACAATAAAGCACTTAAAGCGATTTCCGAACAGGCGTTTATTGATGATCCGCTCCGGCTATTGCGGGCCTTTCGTTTTTCCGCTCAGTTGGATCTGGCTATCAACGAAGATACCGGGCGATGGATCACACGCTCTACGCACCGGTTGCCTGCCATGTCGGCCGAGCGTATCCTCGAAGAATTGTCTATTTTCTTAAGCCAGGGCAAGACCGCAAAGTGGATGTCAGCCATGCATGAGATGGGAATCGTCCAGGTTCTGTTTCCGGGATGGTTCACGCAAAAAGATATCGAAGCCCCCGGCTATACCTTATTGGAACAGATCGACCATATTCTCGAGCAACCGGATTGTTCATCAGACATCCGCATAAAGAACAAACTGGCCTTTCGGAAAAATCAAGTCATGGCAGGCCGTCGGCTCTGGCCGTGGGTATTACGTCTGGCGGCTGTCATTCTGGAACAACATCAGGTTCAGCGTCCTGATTATGAACCATTTCTCCAAACGGCTTATGATCGGCTTAGTTTAAGTAAGAAAGAACAGAAGGCCTTACGCAGGTTGGTAGGTCTAACGGGGCAATTACTCGAATTGCATAACAAAGAGACGTTGACCGATGACCACCTTTTTAATATCGCTTGCGAAGGAGATGAGGATATCACCGGTGTGGTCATTCTAATAGAGGCTATGCAACAGATACACCGGCCATCCATACCGGCGCCCCTTTTAAATCAATTGCTCTGGATCCAGGACCGACGTAAGATCGTGCAACAGAAGACGCTTCTGGTAACAGGAACAGATATTTTACAGACGCATCAGTTGAAGCCCGGACCTCAGATCGGCCGACTTCTGGAGCGACTTGAAAAAAACCAGATCCTGGGTACGATACATACACGGACTGAGGCGTTGCATGCCATTCAAGGCTGGTTATCCTCACCGGTAGATGAATAAGGGGCCGCGAACGGTATGCAACTATGTACCTCCGAACAGATGCAATCCATAGATCACAGGACTATTGAAGAACTGAATATCCCTGGTTTTGAACTCATGGAGCGCGCCGGGCAGGCGGTGGCCTGCGTGGCACAGCACATGCTCGGTGAGATATCGGATAAAAAAGTAGCTATCTTCTGTGGTAAAGGCAACAACGGTGGAGATGGTCTTGTCGCCGGTCGTTGTCTCCTGCAGGCCGGAGCAGATGTATGTTGTTATTTACTGGCCTCGCAGAACGTATTTACAGGCGATGCGGCATCCCACCTGACTCTTGCCCAACAGGCCGGCGTACCCCTGGCGACCATTCTGGACGATGATCTGAAATCAATGACCATAGAAGCGGACCTGATTATCGATGCGATACTCGGTACGGGATTAAAGGGAATGGTGCGCGGACTTCCCGCAGCGGCTATCACACGGGTCAATGGGGTTGATGTGCCGGTTTTATCTGTTGACATTCCCTCCGGATTGACGAGTGAATGTGGGTATCCTGATCTGAAAAATAAAAATCAGTGGCCGTGTATACGTGCGGATCAGACGGTGACCATGGGATTGATGAAGATAGATCTGGCTATTTATCCGGGCAAAGCCTGGGGAGGGAAGACAGAGGTGGCCGACATCGGATTTCCAGCAGATGCGATCAAAGCGGAAAACCTCTGGATGTCGATGCCCGATAGAGAAGAGATGGCCAGGCTGATTCCCACACACCATCCGGCAGAACATAAAGGCGATCGGGGCAGAGTGGCTGTTGTGGCGGGGTCGGTCGGTATGGCCGGTGCGGCCGTACTGACTTCAAAGGCGGCGATGCGAGCGGGTGCGGGAATGACCATATTGGGCGCTCCCGTCAGCCTGGTGGATGTGATGGCAATGAAAATGACCGAAGTGATGATCAGACCCTTACCGGAAACCACCGCCCGGACAACAGGTCTAAAAGCCTTATCGAATATTGAAGACATGACTTCATGGGCCGATGTCCTGGCCATTGGGCCCGGATTGTCGCAACATCAGGAGACGACAGAGCTGATTCGCCAGGTCGTACACCGGTCTCCCCTGCCTGTGGTCCTGGACGCCGACGGTATTAACGCCTTTATTGACCATACCGAATTATTTTCAGCATGCGCATCGGATATTGTGATGACACCACATATTGGAGAGTTGTCGCGTTTGACGAACCGAACCGCCCAGGAGATAATGAATGACCGGATCGGCATCGCAAAACAGACGGCTCAATCACTTCATATTACGGTGATATTGAAAGGCGCCTGTAGCGTTATTGCTGATCCAACCGGTCGGGTATCTATTAACCCGACGGGTAATCCGGGCATGGCTACTGCAGGATCCGGTGATGTATTAACCGGTATCCTTTCGGCTTTGATAAGCCAGGGCCTGCCCGTATGGGATGCTGCTCGATTGGGCGTGTATCTCCATGGCCTGGCAGGCGATCTCGGCGCAAAAGCGATGGGGCAGCATAGTCTGATCGCAGGAGACCTCATTGATCATTTACCAGGTGCATTTTTACAGGTGAGGCAGACATGCCGGCAAAGAGATTAGGGCGTGTTTGTATCCTTCTCGCCTGTCTGTATCTATCGACCGAGGGTTGGGCAGACACGAATTACAAAATCGGGGATTGGATAAGTTACAGTACCTTTCGGTTTGTAAGGGGTATCGCCACCGACCAGCGTTATGTCTATTTCGCGACCACCGGTGGGATCAGCCGCTACAACCTGAATATCGATACATGGGCGGATCCCTTTACAACCAGCAATGGCCTGGCCGACAATAATGTATATGTCATCGCGGTTGATCCGGTTTATTTGAACCTCTGGTGCGCCACCCGTGAAGGCGTAAGCCGTTACGATCCGGGTATGGCCTATTGGACGACCTACCTGTCCGGCGGTGGCCGGTTCCTCACCGATATCCACTCGATAGGCGTGACAGATGACCGGCGGTTGTTTTTCGAAGGATCCACCGGTGTGGCTATTTTTGATCTGATGAAAAACATCTGGACGACTCCGGAATCATCAGGCCGCTTGCTCAGCAGCAGCGCGGGGTATGTGCGCTGGTATGGCGCCCGTGAACGCCTCCTGTATAAATATCCTCTTTTTCATACCGACCTCGATTATGTTTTTAATCCACCTGAATCCATTTTGGATAAAAATGCCTACGCCTATCCGATTACTTCATTTCAGGAAGATACGTTTGCAAACGTCTGGATCAGTACATGGGGACTGAATATCGGTAAAGGCTCGTTGCGATCTTTGCAATTGGATATGTATCGCGTGGGGCTGGCCAGCCGTAATGTGACATCCATGCTGTTTGACGGTGATCACATCTGGTTTGGTAGTGCGTCCCCCTTGCTGGATTTTGGTGGTTTTTCTCCGTTACAGACCCTGCAGGAATCAGGAAGTATTACACGTTTTAACACAGTAACCGGGGTGTGGGATTATATATTGCCTCATGAGACAGACGGCTTTCCGACGGGCTCGATTAATACGATGGTTGCGGATACATCAGAGGTCTGGATCGGAACAGATAACGGGATCGCCGTATTGGATAAGTCAGAGAAGCTATGGACACCGCTTCCTGTTCAGGATCTTACCACACCGGATATTACTACTCTGGGATTGAGCCCTACCCATCTATGGATTGGCACCACAACCGGATTGAACAGGATGGACAGGCATTCTCGGGTGATCATACCGGCGCCGGCGGCGGCCATTCGGAATCTATGGATACACGATATTGCCCTCAGCCGGCACGAGACGGTGTGGATCGCGACCAATCAGGGCGTATATCGGCGTAGCCGGAGCGGGGTATGGCAAAAAATTGAAGACCCCGACACCGCCAATTTAAACGGTGCGGTATTTGAAATTGAAATGGACAACGATGATGTCTGGTTTGGTATTAGGACCGCCCTGTTGAAGTATGATCGAAAAACAGGAGACTGGCAAACCTATTCGATTCCGCTAAGCGTGGGGGATGGGCCCTTGCGGATTTATGTTACGGCACAAAGCGTCTGGGTCGGATCAAAAAACGGGGCCGCCCGTTTTGAAAAAGAAGGTGATAAATGGCTGGTATATACCATGCAAGACGGACTGATTAATGATTCGGTTCAGGCCCTGATGCCCGACGGAGACTATATGTGGTTCGGCACGACAGAAGGCGTGACGAGGTTTTATTGGAATGATCCCGCCAGGGTGGAGTGATTACTCATACATTGTAAATCGGTATAACAATGAGGAGCAGGTCCTTGAAGATACTTGTAACAGGCGGAGCGGGATTTATCGGCTCAAACATCGTAGATCGTTTGCTTGTCGATGGTCATGAAGTCGTAGTTGCAGATAATCTTTCCACCGGAGTACATGTTCATTTACCCCCTGAAGCCCGGTTTTATGAAATCGATATCCGGAATGAGAAGATTGCGGAAGTATTCAAGGCAGAAAAACCGGACATGGTATGCCACCAGGCCGCCCAGTTAGATGTTCGTGTGTCTATACGTGACCCTTTGTTTGATGCCGATGTAAATATCCAGGGTTCGTTACGATTAATAGATCTCTGCGTGAAACATGGGGTCAGGAAATTTGTCTTTTCTTCCACCGGCGGTGCCATCTATGGTGAAGATTGCATCCCGGCGGATGAAACTATGGCGCCCCGTCCCATATCCGGTTATGGGGTAGCCAAACTGTCTGTAGAGCACTATTTATATTGTTTTTATAAAAATCATGGTCTGGATTATGTGGCCTTGCGCTATGCGAATGTTTACGGCCCACGACAGAACGCCCATGGAGAAGCGGGCGTCGTGGCTATCTTTTCATCTAAAATGTTGAGTGGCATGCCGATAACCATAAACGGGGATGGAAACCAGACAAGGGATTTCGTTTTTGTAGAGGATGTGGTCAGCGCTAATATACAGGCGCTGAATCTGGATAGGGTGGGGGCCTACAATATTGGCACCGGGGAGGAGACGACGATTAATGTTTTATATGAAAAACTGGCCGCTGTATCGGGGATCGAAGGACCACCCCAATACGCACCGGCTAAGTTGGGGGAACAGCTGCGAAGTGTCCTGGACAACAGGAAAGCTGTTCGGGAGCTTCAATGGCACCCCAAAACAGGTATAGACCGGGGTCTGGAAGAGACTTTCGATTATTTCAAACATCGATCCCGTTGAGTTTCGGGGCATTGTAATAATACAGCAGATTAAGAGAGGTAAGCACGTTGCATTCAGTTCGGTATAAAAGACAGATGCAGGCATTAATCGCTCAGGCCTTAAAGGAAGATATCGATAAGGGAGATGTCACCACAGATTGGATTATCTCTCCAAAGGCAACAGCGAAGGCGTATTTCATCACCAGAGAACCGGGGGTTATCGCCGGGTTGGAAGCAGCCCATCTATCCTTCTTGCAGGTCGATCCATCCCTGCAATTTGAAGCATCTGTAACAGATGGAGATTCGGTAATTGCCGGACAATCATTTGCAATCGTCGAAGGCCCTGCCCGTGCTATTCTCACGGGCGAACGTACGGCCCTCAATTTTGTCCGGCACCTTTCGGGCATAGCCACCATGACAAACCAGTATGTACAGGCGGTAAAAGGCACATCCGCCGTCATCACCGATACGCGTAAAACAACCCCTGGTTTCCGCGTTTTGGAAAAGGCTGCTGTTAAGTCGGGCGGAGGAGTTAACCATCGGTTTGGATTATATGATATGGTCCTGATCAAGGATAATCATATTGCGGCCGCTGGGGGGATTACACCAGCGGTGAATCGCTGCCGTGAGCAAATGGCAAACGCAGGGAGAACCATTAAGATCGAGATAGAAGCTGCGATGCTGAACCAGGTCAAAGAAGCTGCGAATCTTGAAATCGATCAGATTATGCTGGATAACATGGCAGACGCTCAAATGCAAGAAGCTGTAGCATATATTCGCCACCATACCGCGGACAAAAATCGACCCCTTCTTGAAGCGTCCGGGACTATTACCCTGGACCGGGTTCGGAGCGTTGCAGAAACAGGGGTGGATCTGATTTCAATCGGCGCATTGACCCACTCTTCTCCATGCCTGGATATCAGTTTGAACATTGAATGAGCATTATGAAATTGGCTTGACCAAATACAAGGAGCAGTATCTTATTTTCCATCTTGTTCGATTCGATCCCTGGTATATGAACCGTTCCTGAATTTTTAAATAATGGACAGAGGCTATGTCTGGTAACCTATCAATAGATTCTTACGATATTTCCCAAATACGTCGTGATTTGCGGTCTACCCGGTTCGCACATCCATTGGAATATCGTGATCGGGTAACCTCTACCAACGACCGGATTCTGGTTATGGCGCGGCGTGGTGCCCCTGAAGGCACAGTCGCACTTGCCGAAGAACAAACATCCGGACGTGGTCGTCGGGGTCATACGTGGTTCTCACCGCCAGGCATGGGTATCTGGACTTCCTTTTTATTACGGCCGCGTATCTCCGGCAGGCGTTTACCGCCCTTAACGATTTGCGCCGCCTATGCGGTGGCGAAGTGTATAGAAGAAAGCACCGATATCGATATTTGTATAAAATGGCCGAATGATATCTTAATTCAAGATCAGAAAGTGGCAGGGATCCTGACCGAGACCAAGACCATGTTGAAAGAGGGCCCCTGCATCGTCGTTGGGGTCGGCATCAATGTTAATCATACCACCGATGTATTTCCCGACGAATTGCAAGGAACAGCGACCTCATTACGTATCGTGAAAGGTGAACCGGTTTTCCGGCAACCTTTATTCTGCAAGCTGGTAGAAACGTTCGAATCGGTGTATTACGAATATCTTCAATCCGGTCTCCGTGATATCCTTCCTGAAATAAAGTACCGCCTGGCATGGCGCGGCCAGTTGGTTGAAATCAACGACCGCGTACAACCTGTTTCCGGTCGGGTCGTCGACATAAAAGAAGATGGCAGCCTTTTGCTGGAGACACAAGATCGTGGCTGTATTGCGGTGCATTCCGGTACAATTACCCATATAGCCGATGTGTAATATCCGGCCATATCCTTTCGATTTATCCCCATAAAAAATTCCAAAAATAAACAAAAAACACTTGCATTTCATCCCTTGGACGCCTATATTGGCACTTAGGTTATTTAAGTGCCAATTCTCAAGCACAAAACGAGAAATTTGAATAGGTTATATTTATATTAATGTGATCCATTCTGTCGAATAATCACTAAGTGCGAACTTGGGATTATAAATTTGTGTTAACAGTGGGAACGCCATGATCTGTTCATGGCTATTTTTAAGGAGGTTGTAATGCCCGCCAAACAACTATCGTTTGACACAGATGCCCGCCAGGCTTTGAAACGTGGTGTGGACATCCTTGCGGATGCGGTCCGAGTTACCATGGGACCTAAAGGCCGTTGTGTGGTGCTGGATAAAAAGTTTGGAGCGCCCACATTTACGCTTGATGGCGTATCTGTTGCTAAAGAGATTGAGTTGAAAGACAATTACGAAAATATGGGTGCCCAGATGATTAAAGAAGCGGCGTCGAAGACCAGTGACGTCGCTGGTGACGGCACAACCACGGCAACGCTTCTCGTTCAGTCTATCTATGCTGAAGGTCTGAAAAATGTCACCGCCGGGGCGAACCCGATGGATCTGAAACGCGGTATCGATAAAGCCGTCACCGCCATTGTCGCTGCAATCGCCGAGGCCTCCACACCGGTGGCCGGTCGTAAAGAAATTGCAGAAACCGCGACCATATCCGCCCATGGCGATAACACCATTGGCGAGTTGATTGCTGATGCCATGGAAAAAGTCGGTAAGGATGGGGTCATTACCGTCGAAGAAGCCAAGAGTATGGAAACCTCACTTGACATCGTTGAAGGGATGCAGTTTGACCGCGGTTATCTTTCTCCCTATTTTGTTACCGATGCAGAATCTATGGAAACGGTGCTCGAAGATGTCAAAATCCTCATTCATGACAAAAAGATCAGCGCGGTTAAGGATGTTTACCCGATCCTCGAAAAAGTAGCGCAGAGCGGTTCCGCTCTCCTAATTA
>Ga0187827_10006810_pt1 | contig 12898 bp, 10 predicted proteins | sample ETNtaG_39_FD_167969 | JGI IMG/M metagenome (GOLD analysis project Ga0187827, IMG submission 167969) | Marine microbial and viral communities from oxygen minimum zone, Eastern Pacific Ocean - ETNP2014_SV_150_PacBio MetaG (Illumina Assembly) | ecosystem: Environmental > Aquatic > Marine > Hypoxic... | reverse complement strand
AGGTGATGGTCCGTCATCTAAAAAATTAACAGACTCCCAAGGGTATCCTATTATTCCAAAAGATTTTACACGTGGCATTTATCTAGGCGGAGGAGAAAATCGGGATTTATACTTGCGATTTGTAAGTGGAATGGATGGGACGCCCATGCCATCCTATGGGAATCTGGCTGAAGTATTGGGAAAACCAAAAGAAGAAGAAAATAAACTAGCCTGGGCTCTGGTTCATTATGTAAAAAGTTTGGAAGTAAAAAAGTTTGATGAATCCATTAAACCACCGGTAAACGAAAAATTAGTCGCTAATAAAACAAAACGCTCCACTAAACCAGAAGAATTTATAGATGCTGCAGCCAGTTTATGGAATAATGCACAGATCTATTCCATTCCCATCTCACGCCTATGGCAAAGCGACAATGTTAATTACCAGATGGTGAATGTGCAGGCAGTTTATAACTCAAGATATATTGCTATCAAATTGGAATGGGAAGATCATTCGCAGGATCAAGGATTATATCGAGTCCAGGATTTTCAAGATGGGGCTGCCATTCAATTTTCAATAGATGGGACCAAAGGATTCCATGGGATGGGATCGAAAGACCACCCCACGGATATCTGGTTCTGGAAAGCGGAATGGCAAATGCGTGCAAACGAAAATACGGATTCTGATATTGTACTGGCCTATGCTGATCGAGTCAGTGATTCCGATGTGGATACTTATCCCACTTTGATGAATGACGTTTCCTATCTATCCGGGAGAGATGCTGGAAATATTAATTCTGAAGCTGGAAAAACATCATCAGTTGAAAATGTGACTGCAGTAGGCCCTCAAACGGTAACGCCCCTTTCTAATAATGAACAAAAAGTCATGGGCAATGGAACTTGGAATGGAAAAAAGTGGCAGGTAGTGTTTGTTCGACAATTAAAATCAGATTCTAAACGAAAAGTAAAGTTTGAAAAAGGTGGATCCATTCCCATTGCTTTAGCTATTTGGAACGGCAGCGAAAAGGACCGGAATGGACAAAAAATGGTATCAACCTGGTACGATCTTGAGCTAAAGGATTAGATATGAATAAAAATCATAATAAAAACGGTAATGTCAGGCCTGAAAAACAAAACCAAAAAAACAGAATTAGCCGTCGGGATTTTTTAAAGGTTGGTACGGCGGGTTTGGGGAGTGCAGGTTTGCTGTGGTCTATGCCTGGGAGCATGTTTTTTCTGAAGGATATTCCTGAAATTGACAATCCACTGTTCCATTATCCGAACCGGGGCTGGGAAAAAATCTACCGTGATCAATATAAATTTGACGACACATTCACTTTCATCTGTTCCCCCAACTGTACCCACGAATGCCGGATGCAGGGTTTTAATCGAAATGGAGTTATGATCCGGACCGAACAAAATTATGATTCTCACAAGATTAAAGATCTATATGGAAATCAATGTACACATGCCTGGAATCCCCGTGGCTGTTCCAATGGATTTACTTTTCATCGCCGTATTTATGGCAGTTACCGTTTGAAATATCCACTGGTCAGAAAGGGTTGGAAGCAGTGGGCAGATGATGGTTTTCCCTATCTCACACCCTCAAACCGTGATAAATACAAATTCAATTCCCGTGGGACCGACACATTGGTGAAAATATCCTGGGATAAGATTGAAAATTACATTGCCAACGGGCTTATCAATATTTCTAAAACATACAGTGGTGATATTGGAAAAAAACGTTTGTTGGAGCAGGGATATCCTGAAGAAATGCTTACCCATTGGGACGGTGCTGGAACCCGCACCATTAAACTGCGTGGTGGTATGGGTCTTTTAGGAGTTATTGGGAAGTATGGCGCTTATAGGTTTAGCAATACCCTGGCTTTGGTAGATCATCATGTTCGAGGAGTGAAGCCAAAGGATGCAAAAGGGGGCCGGAACTGGTCTAATTATACCTGGCATGGCGACCAGGCCCCGGGTTTTCCATTTGTCCATGGTTTGCAGGCATCCGATGTGGATATGAATGAAATGCGCTACAGCAAACTGATGGTATCAATAGGGAAAAACCTGGTGGAAAACAAACGGGCGGATAATCACTTTGCAGCAGAAATTATGGAACGGGGCGGTAAATTGGTGAACATTTCACCAGAGTACGGCGCTTCCTCTTCTAAAGCAGACTATTGGCTCACCATTCGTCCCAATACAGATACAGCCTTATTGCTTGGGATTGCGAAGATCATCATAGATAATAACTGGCACGATAAAAAGTTCTTGAAGGAATTTTCCGATTTTCCCCTGCTCATACGAAAAGATACACTGAAGCGATTGAAGCCTGAAGATTTTATTTCTAAATATGAAAATCAATTATCCGAAAAAGGTCCCAGTTTTAAAATCCATGGAATGAAAAAAGAGCAATATGATAAAATTGGTGATTTTACTATTTATGATAAAACATCAAAAACCGTACAGCCGCTTACCCGGGAGGATATCGGTGAATTCCTGAAAAAGAAAAAAATTGATCCCGCTTTGGATTGGGATGGAAGAGTGGAAGACGTTAATGGAAATGAAATTGAAATATGCACCATTTTCTGGGCATATAAGCATATTCATCTTAAAGATTATGACATCGATTCCGTTGTTGAAATTACCCATTCCAATAAAGAATTGATTCAGCAATTGGCCAAAGATCTTGCCACCATAAAACCGGCGGCGATCCACATTGGTGAAGGGTTGAATCACTGGTTTCATGCTGTAGAGAATAATCGTGCCTGTTATCTGCCTGTGATTCTCACCGGTAATATTGGCAAGCGTGGCGCCGGATGTCAAACATGGGCAGGGAATTATAAAGCAGGGCTTTTCCAGGGATCAAAGGAAGTCGGTCCCGGATTTAAAGGCTGGGTAGCGGAAGATCCATTTGCCCCAAATTTGAATCCAAAGGCAAAGGCGAAGGATTTAAACATCAAGGGTTATGCCCGGGGAGAAGAACCATCTTATTGGAATGTGGGCGATTTCCCCCTACTGGTGGACACACCCAAATATGGTAAAAAATCCTTCACTGGTGAAACGCACATGCCCACCCCCACCAAAGCCATCTGGCACAACAACGTAAACCTTTTGAACAACGCAAAATATCATTATGAAATGGTGAAAAACACCAATCCTGGGATCGAAATGATCATCAGTCAGGATATTGAAATGACGGCAACCTGCGAATATGCGGATATTGTTTTGCCGGCCAACAGTTGGGCGGAACAGCAGAATTATGAATTGACCGCATCCTGTTCCAATCCATTTCTGCAAATCTGGAATGGGGGGTTGAAGCCGGTTTTTGATTCCAAAGATGACGTACTCATATGGGCCAGTGTGGCCAAGCAATTGGGAAAAATCCTTAAGGACAAACGATTTGAAGAATACTGGAAATTTGTACTGGAAGGGAAAACGGATATCTATATAGATCGATTGCTGAATGGCAGCAATACCACCAAAGGTTATACAACCAAAGATATCATGGATGGGAAATATGGCGAACCCGGTTCGGCACTCATGCTTTTCAGGACTTACCCACGAATTCCTTTCTACGAACAGATTAAGGAAAGTACGCCATTCTACACGCCCACGGGGAGGCTGCAGGCTTATAACGATGAACCAGAAGTCATCGAATATGGAGAAAACTTTATCGTTCATCGGGAAGGCCCGGAAGCAACTCCTTATTTGCCCAATGTAATCGTATCCAATAATCCACTCATTCGTCCAGAAGATTATGGAATTCCATTGGATGCAACATCGGCTGAAGAACGGCAAGTCAGAAATGTGAAAATGCCCTGGAAGAAAGTAAAAAAGACTAAAAACTTTTTATGGGAAGATGGGTTCTCTTTTTACTGTTTGACGCCAAAATCACGCCATACAACCCATTCGAGCTGGGCGACAACAGATTGGCATTTTATCTGGAGTAATCCATTTGGAGATCCTTACCGTTTGGACAAACGTCAACCTGGTGCAGGTGAGCATACCATGTATATGAACTCCGATGCTGCCAAAGATCTGGGCATTGAAGATGGTGATTACGTATTTGTAGATGCAGATCCGCAAAACCGGCCCTATCGGAATTTTAACGTAAATGATTCTTTTTATAAAGTGGCGCGATTAAAAGTGCGCTGTCGCTACAATCCTTCCTATCCATACCATGTTATCATGATAAAACATGGTGCCTGGATGTCGACAGAAAAATCCGTCTTGGCTCATGAATCGCGGCCGGATGGCCGGGCACAATCTAAGGATACGGGGTATCAGGCAAGCTATCGGTACGGATCCCATCAATCAGTGACTTATGGCTGGCAGATGCCCATGATGCAGCTGGATAGTCTTTTTCATAAGGGAAAAGCCAAGATGGGATTTTTATTTGGATACGAAGCGGACAATCATGCCATAAATACTGTTCCTAAGGAAACTTTAGTGAAGATCACTTTTGCCGAAAAAGGCGGTTTGAAAGGGAAAGGGAAATTAGATGTCGTCAAAACTGGTTTTACCCCTGCAAATGAGAATGAATTTATGGAGAACTATTTAGCCGGAAACCTGACGACGATGGGAGAAGATGAATGGTAAAAGAGTACGATAAGGAAGATCCGTTTGAAATGAAAGCAATGGAAATTCCCGGAGGAAATATTATACAACAGGCACAAGTCATGGCAGAGGAATATCGAGATATGGGAATGCCACAGGACGAATTAATAAAAATATTTGCAGATCCTTTTTATGGCGGATTACACATGGTCTATACTCAATTGGGAGTTGATGCCGTAGAGAGCATCGTTGACCAGGCTTATGGAAATATACGTGTGATAAACGGTCAGGAGTCCTAAATGGCAAAAGTATATAATTGGCAAATCAACCGAGACATGAGCTATCCCTATGAAGGGAAATACCCTGAAAGACAATTTGCAGCTGTCTTCAATATCAATCGCTGTATAGCCTGCCAGACTTGCACCATGGCCTGCAAAAGCACCTGGACATTTTCCAAGGGGCAGGAACTGATGTGGTGGAATAATGTAGAAACCAAACCCTATGGAGGCTATCCTAATTTTTGGGATGTGAAGTTGCTCAAGCTTATGCAAAATGCCCATGAGCGACAGGAGAAGGCCATGACTTGGAACACAGAGGATACATATGATGGTATGACCGTTTTTGAGGCAGCAGAAAAAGAAAAAACGGGAAATGGGCAATCTCGAGTATTGGGCTACCTTCCAGATGACAAAGAGTGGACCAAACCAAATATTGGCGAAGATGCGTCTCCGCAGACAACACTCAAAAAAGATAAAATGGGTTTCGTTAGCGAACCTGTTAGATTGCCAGAACATAAGAGTTTCTTTTTCTATCTACAGAGGCTTTGCAATCATTGCAGTTACCCTGCATGTTTAGCGGCCTGTCCACGGAAGGCAATTTATAAACGTGATGAAGATGGTGTGGTTCTTATCGATCAGGAACGGTGCCGAGGGTATCGGAAATGTGTGGAAGCCTGCCCTTATAAAAAGGCCATGTATAACGGTCAGACCAAAATATCAGAAAAATGCATTGCCTGCTATCCCCGTTTGGAAGGCCAGGATGGACATATTACGCCCGATGGTGTTTCCGTTGAAACAAGGTGCATGTCATCCTGTGTTGGAAAAATCCGCTTGCAGGGACTGGTAAAAATGAATCAGGAAGGATTGTGGGCACAAGATGAAGAAAATCCCTTGTATTGGATGATCCAAAAGGAAAAAGTGGCTCTACCTTTATATCCCCAGTTTGGGACTGAACCGAATATATTTTACATTCCCCCAAGGTGGGCACCAAGAGCATATTTAACCCAAATGTTTGGTCCTGGAGTGGAGCAAGCCATCGACAGATATACTGCGCCTTCCCGTGAATTGATGGCCATTCTACAATTGTTCAGAGCTCAGCGGGAAGTGATCTATAAATATCATATTAAAAAGGGACCAAAGATCTATGAAAAAAAGGTGACTTTGTCGGACGGCTCCAAGAAAAACTTGGACATTTATAACGACACAGTGATCGGTTATAATGAAAAGGGGAAAGAATGTGTTAGGACAACGGTGGAAGAACCCATGTACGAGCGTCCCGGCATTCACTTTAATTCGATTTGATGATGGATTCCCTAACTAAACAAAACCATCTGTTAGAAGTTCGTTCAACACTGTATGGTGCAGTGTCTGCACTATTTTCAGATCCCGAAAGTGAAAAATTTGCCATGTTGTTCACACCCAAAATCCAGGGTTGCGTTTTGGATGCCTGCTTTCAATTGGAAGAAAAGAAGGATCGAAATAAAACCACTTTATCGAGTTTATTCCAAAAACTGATGGTCGATTTGGAAAATTCCAAAAAGTCAAAAATCAGGGATGAATTTGTTGACGTATTTGGGCATACGCTTTCAAAACAAATCGCACCGTATGCGTTGGAACATTTGAAAAATTCAGATGTGTTTTTTCGGACTCAAAAGCTGGCAGACCTGAATGGGTTTTATAAAGCATTTGGCATGGAAGTCGAATCCATTGAAAGGGCGGACCATATTTCGACACAAACAGAATTTCTCTCTTTGTTGCTCTTAAAAGAATTGTTGGCCATGACAAATGATTTGGTTGAAGAAAAAGAAGTATGTGAAAAAGCATTCACTGATTTCTACAGTGACCATTTTTTTGATTGGACGGAAATGTTTGCTGAAAATTTATATAAACATGTTGATGGTGAATTTTATTCATTGGCGGGAAGATTTTTATGGGAATTTCTTCGAATGGAACAACCGAAATTTTATACTCCAAAAACAATTCAATTTACTCAAAATTGAATTGTTCAGCTAATTGGACGTCAATATACCAAATATAAATAAATAAATAAAAAATCTTTTCCTAACAATAAAAATAATGAGGAACTATGTTTGAACAATTACCAGAAGGACACATGATTAAAACCATGGTTACGGAACATGAGCATATTTTGGCGATGCTAGATGAGCTACAGGATATTTCTCTTCAGCTTTCAGATAATGACCGGAATAACGGCATGGCGTCCATGAATCGCGCCAATGAATTGGCTGATAAGATTATCGGTGCAGAACCCCATCATCAGCGGGAAGAACTAGTCCTTTTTTCGACGCTTGAAGAATTAGGAATTTCTGGCCCCACCCAGGTTATGCGCATGGAACATGAAATGATGCGGGAAATGAAACATGACTTAAAAAGTCAAACTGGAAATGCTGATGGAGACTGGTCAGTTCGAGTAGAGAAAGTATCCCAATTGATATCGGAACTGTGCAGCATGCTCCGTCAGCATATTGATAAGGAGAACAATATATTATACCCCATAGCATTGCAGAGTATCACGGCAGATACCCAATGGGAAGAGATGAGAATAAGATGTGATGAAATTGGATATTGTTGCTTTTGTCCAGAGACGCAGAAAGAATTAGATGGGGCGAGTATATAATTGAATTAGGGAATAAGATATAGTAGAAATAGACTATGAATATATTATCCCTTACCGGTCATCCATAGAATTGCTTCTTGGGTTGCTTTAGAAAGTGGACGTTCTTTCCTGGTGATGATACCAATGTCCCGGTAAAATGGTCCTTCTGTAATTTCAATGGAAACAAGGGTTTCCTTTTTTACTTCCTGCTGGATAGCATTTTTTGGCAGGAGTGAGACACCCTGTCCCAGTTCCACAGACCTTTTTAAAGTTTCCACATTATCAAATTCATGGACAACATGAACAGATACTCCATGATTCTTGAGAATGGCATCAACCGCGTTGCGCGTTGGTATTTCTTTAATGAAACTGATGAAGTCAATGTTGTTCAGATTTTTCAGTCTAATTTTCTTTGCTTTGGACAATTTATTATCAGGGTTGCAAACAAATATCAGTTCTTCCCGTTCCCCGTATTGAATATCCACCATTGGATGCTGCCAAGGATAAGCAATAATTCCAAAATCGCAAACCCCCTGGATCACATCCGTGTAGATTCTATCTGAACGATTATATTCAATATGGAGATTGATTTTTTTATACTTCTTCATAAAGGATTTAATCAGAGGAGGCAGATGGTAAAATCCTATGGAGTATACCGATTCGATATTCACAGTTTGGGCAACCTCACCCAAATTATCCTGTAGGATATCCATAGTTTCCTGATAGGCCTGGAGTATATTTTCACACCCCTTTAGAAAAATCCTGCCTTCCTGGGTCAAGGAAAATTTTCCTTTTCCGCGAATGATTAACTGCTTATCAAAGTATCTTTCCAGGAATGCCACCTGCTGACTGACAGCTGACTGGGTGATGTAGTTTCGTTCGGCTGCCTTGGAAAAGTTTCTTGTTTCCGCCACATCACGAAATACCTTAAATAAATCGATATATAATCTTGATCCTTTCATGCTATTAGTAATGCTTATATAAAAATTACCACATCTCATTAGATAGATAATAGTCATAGATTTTAGCCGGGGTGGAAGGAATTGTGATCTTCCAGGCATTTATAGATAAAATAGGCAGTGTGATGTAAATAATCGTATTACAAGGAATTCCCAACAGTGGCCTAGATGAAACAGCAGCGGAGGCCGTCAGGAAAACAAGATTATACCCGGCGAAAAAGCAGGACCGGGAGTTCGGCGTGTGGACAAGTAGCCCAGTAAATTTTAAACTGGCAGATTAAGTTTCGTTCTATCGAATGCCAGCGGGCAGGCAAGCGCTGCACCAGTGGGCGGAATTTGATTTCTGTTTAATCAATAAGTGATATATCTACCGCTTTATCTCCTCGATCGCCCTGCACAACCTTGAATTCAACTTTGTCACCGTCCTTGACATAAATCTCGTGAGACAATCCAGTTTCATGGAAAAAATAGTCATTGCCATCATCTCCCGTTATGAAACCAAATTTTCTTGATTTATTATAGAATTTTATTTTTCCTTTTTGCACTGTTATTTCTCCATAATCAATATTTTAGAAATCCTCTTATATCACAATATACCTATTAAATCAAAGCTGGAAAAGTGAATCTTAACTCTTTTGTATTCAGTATTTAATAGACCCGAAAACAGTTTTCACCCTGTTCCGAAAGAAATTGTTATCGTGCATTTCAGTCTCACCGACATTATGGCACAATGAGTATTTTTGCGGTAGTCCTTGTTCTAATATCTGTTGTTAATATCCCCATAACATTTATGAGCCCTTACAATGAATGCACGGCTGACCCATCAGGCCCAGCTAAAAGGAAAACATTATGACACCAGAAGTAAAAAGGAAATCGGACCGCAGAGGGTCCGACAGGAGAGCTAATGTTGTCCCCATAACCTTTGGAAACCGTAGAAAGAGCAATCGTCGGTTAGAGATAGATCGGCGTCAACAATAATAAAACCATAAAAATAAATATCTGCCCTTGCGAATACGGTTAACTCCGTTGGCAAACACGGTGTTCTTTGTCTGCGGGATTGGCGGCTCATTTGGCTGCTGAATTCATCTCTCTATATACACAACTGCAAACTCCTTTGATTATATGATTTTTAGGTCACTTAATCGAAGGCCATTTATAATTACAATCCTTCATTCTCAAATCAGACTTAGATAACGGTAATATTAACATAACTTAAATCTGTATTTCAGAATATAGATTGTGAATAATCAGACACTGTTTATAGTCAATATTTCTAATAAAAATAAACACCACGTGACTCTATAAGAAAACCTACTTGATATCAAATCTCACATCTAAGCGGGACTTGATGTTAATGGAGTGCCATATTTTCTTTAATAATCCTTACATTTCACTATGGCGATTATTATAAACGAAAGAATCAACTGGTTTTAGGTATAAACGGAGAGTGGGAAATTGGTATATTATCTGATAAAAATCATTATTACAACATTGTTGATTGTGGCTATTTCCGAAATAGCCAAACACAGTTCTTTTGCCGGCGCAGTGTTGGCATCTATACCTTTGATATCGGTACTTGCCATTGCATGGTTATACATTGATACCAAAGATGTAACCAAGGTTATAAATCTAGTAAACGGTATATTTTGGCTTGTTTTACCATCTTTGGCCTTATTTATTTCGCTGCCGCTTTTATTAAAACAGGGTTTAAACTTTTATATCAGTATTACAATTTCTATTGCGGTCACTATTGGGTGCTATTGGCTAATGGTAACGGTTTTACATCATTATGGAATTAAAATATAAATTCCATACCTGTTGCGGGTGACCTGTGCCTGTTCATGAGCAAGTACCGACAAGGGATTTCTTTACAGGGACGGATATACATATAGAAAATGATTAGCCGCATGATGCATTTGTTGCTGTTTACCGGTTTAGCCTGGAGCCAGACTAAAACTGTTGCTGTCTTTGATTTTCAAAATGATAGTTTATCATCCAATGAAGTTTCTACACTTATGGATAGATTGCGAACAGATATCGCTCAAGTAAGTGATTTTATCGTTGTAGAGAGACATAGAATCAATGATATACTCAAAGAACAGAAAATTCAAACAAACAGCTGTTTTGGGAAGTGTGCAATTGAAGTTGGGAAATTACTCGGTGCTACAAATGTGGTGTGCGGCAGCATTGGTAGAATAAGCCTTACCTATACAATTTCTGCCATAATGATTGATGCAGAGACAGGGGAAATTGTAAGGTCAATCCGTTATAGGTCTGATGAGGATAATGACAGCCTTTTTGCCTCAGGAATGAGGGAAGTCGCCTTGGAAATAATCAGAGAAGAACCGCAGGATACGTTAGGTGAAGAAAGAACAGTTATGAGTAATTTAAATAATAATGATGGTCCTTCATTTGCAGAACCTTTAGCTACACTTTGGCAGCTCGATGCCATGAAAAGCTGGGGAGCAGAAACAGGTGTTAATACAGAAAGTTTTATAAAAGAATGTTATGGTGTCCCTATAGAACAATTAACGAAAAGCCAGGGTGCAGAGGTATTAATGTATTTACAGTTTAATGATATGCCGGGGCATTGGTGATATTCAGATTAAAAATATTTCTTACAATGAAGATAATCCTGGAAATGACCCGTGTTTTGGTAATAGAATGGCCAAATGAAAAACCAGGGAACCTGCTATGAAACAATATGAAAATTTCCATATTGTTGACCATCCACTCATTCAGCACAAACTCACTTTGATTCGGGAAAAAACGACTGGTCATAAGATTTTCCGTGAATTGGTGACGGAAGTGGCCACCCTTGTGGCTTTCGAACTCACCAGAGATCTTGCTACAATACCTACAGAAATTGTAACGCCAATGATGGCAACAACCGGTAATACTGTTACTGGGAAGGATGTGGTTCTTGTTCCTATTTTGCGGGCCGGGCTGGGAATGGTGGACGGACTTATTCAATTGATTCCAAACGCAAGAGTTGGTTATGTAGGTATGGAGCGGGACGAAGAAACCCACAAACCAGTTCATTATTATTTTAAGGTTCCAAAGCAGCCGGAAAACCGGAGTTTTATTATTCTGGACCCCATGCTTGCCACAGGCGGAACAGCCATTGCTACTGCGAATAGTCTGAAAGATCTTGGAGCGACCCGTATCAAATTCATGTGTTTGATTGCAGCTCCTGAAGGTAGGGAAGCATTTTGTGAAACCCACCCGGACATTGAAGTTTATACAGCAAGCCTGGATGAAAAATTAGATGATAATAAATATATCATTCCGGGACTGGGCGACGCAGGGGACCGCTTATTCGGGACAAAATAGTTCCCGTATTTAAGCGAGTTAAATGGAACAACTTCAGTCCGGCTTCATCCCTCGAAAGCCGCAGGATTGAATCTTTTAAGACGGTTACCCAGTTATTGTTTTTGGCCCCAGTGAAAAGCAAAGGATATTAATATAAATTTTATATTGAAAAATAAGGTAATAATTCTATCAGCTTTATTTATAATTGCAAGCATTGTCTGGGGGCAATGTGACTTTAACAGTGATGGACAATTGGACTCCTTGGATATTGAAGGTGAATTAAATTGTATTCTAGAGGGTTGTTTTGATGAATCGCAGTGTGACTTCAATGGCGATGGATATTTAGATATATTTGATATTTGTGCAACAGTAGACTGCATGATAAGCAACTGCTGGCAGGGAGAAGATTTATCTGTTCTGCACAGCAGCATTGTTTTTAAAGATATACCAGCAGGCACTTTTACCATGGGTGAGGCTGAAACAAACTACCAGGGACCTCCGGGCAGTTATGATGCTTACATCCATACGGTTGTCTTAAGTTCTTTTCAAATGAGTGAAACTGAGATCAACAATGAACAATATGCTCATTTTTTAAACGGAGCCTATTATAACGGGTTGGTGGAAGTTCAGCTTGAGACAAATCCAGGACCAAATATGGGTGATATCCTGGTGTATGGTACAAGTGCAGCTCCTGATGAATACGGAGGCATGGCCATCTATAATTTAAGCGGATCTCGGGTCATGAAGGACCATGATAATGCCGATGGGGACAGTGATCCGTTTACTGGTGAGATAGAACCGGAAAATCCATTAAATATCGCTTATATAGGTTATGATGAATTGGATGAAGCAAATGAATGGTTTTATGTGAAGAATCCTGCAGATCCCGAAGATTTCGATTGGCAGGAATTAACAAATTATTATAATTATACTAATGTATCTCACCAGGAAGACATGTCCATTCTGTTGAACGATTATAATAATTGGGAAGAATTGGCAGATTATCCAAATAATCTGCCTACATTATCGGAAGTCAGCCATTGGCCTGCGACCTTCATTAAATGGTATGGTGCAAAAGCATTTACGCTTTTTTATGATGGTATCGATCTACCTACAGAGGCGCAGTGGGAGTACGCCGCGCAGGGCGGAACAGGGTATATATACGCTACTGCAGATGGAAATGTCCATGGCGA
>Ga0187827_10006807_pt1 | contig 12904 bp, 9 predicted proteins | sample ETNtaG_39_FD_167969 | JGI IMG/M metagenome (GOLD analysis project Ga0187827, IMG submission 167969) | Marine microbial and viral communities from oxygen minimum zone, Eastern Pacific Ocean - ETNP2014_SV_150_PacBio MetaG (Illumina Assembly) | ecosystem: Environmental > Aquatic > Marine > Hypoxic... | reverse complement strand
TTTGCCCAGAGGTATACGCCCTAGCGATAGTGATAATCGCGGTCTGTTTACTGTATCAAACCACATTGATATCTCCCTACCTGACCGGCTTTGATATTCACTTGGAGTATTACTTCCCCCAGCTTATCGTTGAGAATGGCTATTGGGACGCAACCCGTGCCCATGGTTACAATACTGCTCTCAGTCTCACCATGCTGGTACCGATTTACTCCTTGGTACTCGATATTGATGGGGTATGGGTTTTTAAGACTATCTCCCCTTTTGTCTTTGCCCTGGTGCCCCTGACCTTGTTCCATGTTTTCCGCCAGCAGATGAGCCCTAGGAAGGCATTTCTGGCCGCCTTTTTCTTTATGGCGGTGCCTACCTTTTCTCTGGAGATGGTTGCCCTGATTAAGCAGCAGTTTGCCGAGTTCTTTTTTGCTTTGGTTATCCTGATACTGGTTGACCGGAAGCTGGGGCTAGGCCAGCGATTAACCTTGGCCATTGTCTTTTCCATGTCTATAATAGTGTCACACTACGGAGTGGGTGGTATCTGTCTTATTTACTTTATCATTGCCTGGCTGCTGATAGCCACTATCAGAAATAGCTGGGGAAGGAAAGTTTGGGGGTGGTTGACCAGTAAGACTGGCGGCCTATCGCCAAATCTGATATCACCGAGCGCCTTCCCACTGAAAGTGCTAAGTATCATCGTGGCCGTTTATGTTATTAGTAGTACGGCCTATTATGGATCGGTCGGTGGCGGGGGGTATATAAGTTTCATGGCGTCTACCGTGCAGAAGTATGCAGTTATGATTATTCCCAGTTCGGAGTCCCCCACTCCTGAAGAACCGGCGGCTCCAGTAATACTTGATCCTTGGATGCTTCATTTTTTATCTGCCGGTTCCTTTTCATCAGTGGAAGGACCGGCGCCACCACGCCTATCTGGCTATCGGTCGTCATTACCTCCCGTATGGGAGGTTGCTAAGGTACAGGTACATTCCCCCCGACTAATAAGACTGCCTTTAATAAGACTGCCTTCTATTCCACCACCCCCCGTGTGGTCTCACACTCTGCCACCGGCTCTCGGGTTTTTTGGCTTTACTACCCATGACCCGTTTATCCAAGCGGCTCTCGGGCTTGACTTCGCCTCGGCGTCGAGCCAGGGAAAGGCGTTTCGAGTTCTCCAATACATCGCCCAGCTTTTCCTGGCGGTCGGCTTTATCCGGCTAATCCTTGTCCCGCGGAAGATGATGTTTACTGCCGAGTATATTGCCTTATCGGTAGGTAGCGCTCTATTACTGGTGGCCAGCGTAGTTTTACCTGGCTTTGCCGACCGGATGAATGCTACCCGGTTTTACCATATTGCCCTGCTTTTACTGGCTCCGTTATTTATCATGGGTGGGGAAGGCATCTGGCTGGGGGTGAGAGCTCTGATGCACAAGGCTGGTACTGTTTCCATGACCGGAGATAATCAAGTCTACCTTAGATTGGTGACCTTAGTGGTGCTGATACCCTACTTTCTATCGACCTCCGGCTTTATCTTTGAGGTCACCAAGCATGAAGTCATTGACCGGATTGATGCACCTTATTCCTATGCTTTGAGTAGCCCCCGGATAGATATCGGTGGTGTCTTTAACCGGCAGGATGGGGTCGGGGCTGACTGGATCAGGCCAAGGCTTAGCGAGGAGGATACTGTCTATGCTGATCTATTTGGCTGGTTACTTCTCGGTCATGAGTCTGCTATAGTTGGTGATCCTGCTAGAAAGGGGTTCGATCTGGTTAAGATTTCCTCTTGGCGGACAAATATATTTGGTGCGCACCCTACTAGCGGTCTTCTACCCTTGGATACGGCCTTGATGCCCCAGGATAGCTATCTGTATTTTAGAACCAGGAATATACAAAGGCAAGAGTTAACAACCTATGTAAACGGAATTGTCGGGGCCCGTAAAAGTGTGAGCTTTAGTGAGGCAGGGGTGAATTACTTCATTGAAAGTAGAAACAGAATCTATAATAACGGCGGGGCTCAGGTATTAATCAATCGAGCGGACTGGTAATAGTCCGTCTCTGACCCCTTTATAGAAGCTGAGGAGCAGCCCGGGGCGGCGGAGCCAAATCAGGTAATAGGCGGTTGCCAGCCAGAAGTGCAGGCCAAAGAAGTAGGTTAGAAAGAGGCCATATTGCCAGCCCGCCGTGTACTGTCTTATCAGGTGGAAGCGGCTCTTCAAGCTGTAATATTGTAGTGCTCCGTCCGTTTTATGGGCGGAGCGATACTTGTGCCAGACCTTTGCTCTGGGGACAAGAACCACCTTGAAGCCGGCTTTTTTAACCCTGGTGAAATAGTCAAAGTCTTCCCAACCCCAGAAGTGCCTCTCATCAAAGAGGCCGACGCTTTCGATGACCTTCCTCTTGAGCAGGGCGCACCAGAAGGCGATATGCTCTACTTCCTGAACTGAGTCGCTTTGCCCTCTATCAAACTCTTTTCGACCTAGGATTTTTTCTCTCATGATATTCAGTAACGGGCCGACCATACCTTCCCAGATGTCTAATTTTCCCCCGCAGTATTGCAGCCGGTCAGGTTCATCATAATAGTACATTTTCGCCCCGGCGATGCCGATAACCGGGTCAGTCTCGGCTACCTTAACCATCTCGGTAAGAAATTCCGGGTCAACTACCGCATCATTGTCCAGTAATACAAGGTAATCGAAGTTGGAGTTATCTAAGGCGTGCCTTATGGCGATATTACGTCCGGCACAGGCGCCGTAGTTCCGGTCGTTCTTAATCAGGTGTATGAAATCACCGAATTTCTTCTCCAGTACCGGTACGTCGTTCCCTACGGAGCCATTGTCCACGACGATTACCTTATAGTTGGGGTAATTAATCTTTTTCAGGGATTCCAGGCACTCTGTGGTGTCCTCAAGTCCGTTCCAGTTCAGGGTTATGATAGTGACATTAGGTTGCTTCATTCTGGTTTACGGTACCTTTTTATCGGAAAGATATTTAAACCACTCGGCGGCTGCCTCGCCGATTGTTTCCGGCGTCCAGATGGGCGCTTCTCGCCACCAGTCAATATGTTCCAGTATGATTTTCACGCCCTCCTCAAAGGAGACATCTGGTTTCCAGCCCAGCCGCTTTTTTATTTTAGAGATATCCGCTTGGGTGCAATCCGGCTCCCCGGGGCGTTTCGGTATGTAGACGACATCGCCGCCCAGAAGTTCAACCAGGTAATTGACGCTGTGGGCCTGGCCGCTGCCGGCATTTATGACCTCATGGCTGATATTTGATTCGGCCGCCATAACCAAGGTATTGGCCACATCAGTGACAAAGATAAAATCTCTTCTCTGCGTGCCATCCCCGACCACGGTGAAGGGTTTATTTTTGAGCTTCTGCGCCAGGAAGACGCCAAAGACGGCACCATAGGTTCCCGAAGTGCGGGAACGTGGACCGTAAACATTGAATAGGCGGAGGGATAAGACCGGGACCTGGTAAACCTTGCCCCAGTGCAGTACATACTGCTCACCGAGGTATTTGCTCAGAGCATAAGGGTACTCTGGCCTGACCTCGGCGGTCTCCGGCGTCGGGGTAATATCGGAAATACCGTAGCAGGATGCGGAAGCGGTGTAGATGAACCGCTTTACGCCGGCCAGCCGTGCTGCCTCCAGCACGTTGAACGTGCCGTCAACATTAGTACGGTGATAGTCCAGAGGTCGCTTTATTGAAGGTACGACATCAGCCAGGGCGGCCAGATGAAAAACCCAATCAACACTACGAAAATGGGGCGGAACGGATTCGTAGTCGGTAATGTCTACCTGTTGCAGGCTGAGACTGGGTGAACCGTGGTGCTGCGCCAAGTTTTCCGGTCGGCCATTGATGAAGTTATCTAGGACAACCACCTGATGACCATCCTGCAACAGGCGGTCAACCAGGTGACTTCCGATAAATCCGGCGCCTCCAGTGACTAAACATTTCATGCTCTGACTTCAGATAATAGCTCCAGCGCCATTACTCATTCCAGGGTTCAATGAGCATATTCTCCAGGAACTCCTTTTTGTCCAGCGGAGGGGTTAATTCTTCGATGGGTCGGCCAAAGGCCAGTTTTGGAGTTATTTTCTCGTCGGGTCTCAAATTAACGGTGCATAACACGGCATCGTGGCTCGCCAGTATTTTCCTTAACTTCCCTCTCATCTCTGCGTGATTATTAATTACCTCCGTGCCGATGCCGTAAGCCAGGGCGATATTTATAAAATCCGGTAAAGCGAGGCCTCCTTTCCAGGATGTAGCTTCGTATCTTGCCTCTAACCATGTTTCCTGAGTCTGTCGGACAATGCCGTAGCCGCGGTTATCGATGAGAAATATCTTGATGGGCCATTTATGCCGGGCGATGGTCGCTAGTTCCTGGATGTTAATTTGTATGCCGCCGTCACCGATAACACAGATAACGGTGTGTCGGTTATCGGCCAGGTAGGCCCCCATGCTGGCCGGTAGGGAATAGCCCATGGGGGAATGGTTGAACGCGGAAAACAATTTTTGATTTTTCTTGACCTTGTACGCCTGCATGGTCCAGGTTAAAGTGGCCCCGGCGTCGGTGATGATGACGTCTCCTTCCGAGGATGCTTCAGAAAGGCACTCCATAAAGACGTAAGGATTTACCTTTTCTTTTTGCTCGAAATATTGGGGAGGACAGACCGGATAGCGGTTCTTCCATTCTTTTATTCTTTCTGCCCACTCAGTGATATCCTGTTTGTTGATGCCATCCAGTTTATCATTAATCTGGTCAAAGAAATTTCCGGCATCAGTATTAATCATTACATCTACATTCATGCCTCTGTCTTCATATTTATCCAGTTCACCTTTATCAACATCTAGGATAATTTTCTTGGCTTCTCGGGCGAAAGTTTTTAACTTGTCGCCGGCGCCGTGAGTATCTAGGCGAGTCCCGATGGTCAGGATAAAGTCGGAATTCTGGACAGCGAAGTTCCCCCACCTGACGGAAGATACCCCGAATCCGCCAACCACTAAGGGATGATTATGGGGCAGTATGTCCATGCCCGCCCAGGTTAACGCTACCGGAAAGCCTAATTTTTCGGCAAAGGCCACGGCTCTAGTCTGCGCTTTACTGTTTTTGATGCCGCCGCCAAAGACGACTATCGGTCTTTTACTTTCGGCGATTAATTCCAAGACACGTTTTAGGTCAAGGTCAGGTTCATTTGATCCGGGCGTTTCTTCCGGGACGAAAGATTTTAGTTCATCCGGGTTAATCTCAGCTCGCTGCACATCGTCTGGGATATCCAGCAGTACCGGCCCCGGTCGGCCTGTCCGGGCTAGGTGGGTGGCTTTTTCCAGCTCGTATTTTATGTTCTGCGGGTCATCAACCAAGACGGCGTATTTGGTAGTGGACTCAAACATACTGACCACATCTGTTTCTTGAAATCCCAGCTGTCTTACGGCGTAACCTCTTTTCAGCTGGGATCTGGGGACCTGGCCGGTGATAAAGATGGTGGGGATAGAATCAAAATAAGCACAGCAAACGCCGGTGATCAGATTGGTTGCCCCGGGGCCGCTGGTTGATAGCGCGGCACCTAAATTATCCGTAATTCTGGAGTAGGCTTCGGCGGCCATAGCGGCAGACTGCTCGTGCTGGGTACAGACATAATCAATGTCAGGATTTTTAGCGATTGAGTCTATTAAATGGACCGCCGCGCTACCGGTGATGAGGAATACGTGCTTGATTCCTTGTTCGGCTAAAAAGCAGGCTACATAATCCGATAGTTTCATTTTCACGCTATTTCCTTTTCGCTGGTTGAATGTCGGAATAGTTCCTGCCGGAGGCTTTTTTGTAAAATACGTATTGATCTCCAGAAACTTGTCTTCGTGCTGTAGATGTATTTCCTGAATGCCAGGTTTTTAGCTATCCAGAAAGCGGTGACAAAGAGGCGGTTAGAAGGCCAGTATATAGCATGATTGAGAACAAAATTTCGCAGCCAGGGAAAGACAACGACTACTGAAGCCAGCATGGCAAAGTTCATTTGAATATCCTTCTGCCTCTCCGTAAAGCAGCTCAGCATGGATCTGTTTTGATATGAGGTGTGCATATGGTCGTAGTCTGGAGTATAATACCCTTTCTTTATAACATAGTCCCCAAGCTCTGTTTTGGGATACGGGTAAAATATTGAGTATTCTCCCCAGGTTACCTTGGATTTCAGAGATAAATCCAGAGTCGTTACATCGTCCTCGTGGGTGGTGTCCGGCAACCCGAAGATGCCATTCGGAAATGTAGCAATGCCATACTTCTCACACAGTAAATGGGCATTAATAATTTGGGCATCAGTCATTTTTCTTTTTAATATTTGGCGTCTTACCTCCGGGTTCCCGGCCTCGATTGACATGCTAATTGTCCGGCACCCAGCGTATTTCAGCAGCTTTACCATATCTTCTGTCAGCAGGTCGCAGCGATTGAGAATAAAAAATGGCAGGGCTATTTCCTTTTTATACTTTTTGGAAAATTCCTCCAACCATGCGTCTACTTTAAATGAGAATATATCGTCCTGAAACTTGGCGCAGCTCAGCGGCCATCTAGACTTTACTCTCTTGATGTCCTCGATAATGTAATCAACGGAATATCTCCTGATCATTTTCCCGGGGCAGCCGTGGTAAATTTGTCGCAATGCGGTGTTAAAGCAGTAGGTACAGTTATACGGGCAGCCCCTGGACGCCATAAAGCTCTTTAAAGGGTAATTGCCCATCTCGGTATTGTCGTAGTATAGGCTGTAATCCGGGAAAGGTAATGAATCCAGGTCCTGTACCAATTCACGTACCGCATACCCTGTGTTTTTTTTGGTGGCGACATTCTTTATCGTGCCAAGCGAGCTTCCGGAAGCCAGTGTCTTAAGCACATCGGAAAAAGCTTCTTCTCCCTCCCCAATACAGGCTGCATCAATTGTTGATTCGTTAACAATCTCGGGATAAAAAGTCGGGTGCGGCCCACCCATAATGGTAAAGATAGCCGGATAGCTCTCTTTTATACGCTTATTTAGCCTGATGTAGTGCTTGGCTTCGCCGCTGGAAGAGCTGTAGGCCACAACATCCGGTTTCAGTTGGTGTATTCGTTCAAGCGGATCCTCGTTATGCATTTCGCTGAGGTAGACATCGTGTCCCTCGCGGCGGGCGACGGCTGATATGGCGCACATGCCGATTGGTACTAAGAAATTCTCACTTTTGAAGATAAACAATACTTTCATAGTTGTCTTCTCCTTCCTGCCAATTCAGACTTGAGAACACTGATTGGATGCAAAATCGGGATAACAATAATTAGGAGTAAGGCGACGGCCGTAAACAGCAGTAGATAAACAATATCGCGTTTCATTTATATCTCCCCAAGACACCATCCAAGGCGCCTCTAATGAAGCTGCGGGACACGTCGGGGCGCCGATGCCATACTAAATAATACACTATTGCTAACCAGAAGTGAATACCAAAGAAAAAGAGGAAAAAAGATATATTTTGCAGCCTCGTGCCATACCGCCGCATAAACTTAAACCGATTCCTGGGGTGATAGTACTCTGTCCGACCGTCAACGCCGAAAGCCGTTCGCCATTTGTGCCAGACCTTTGCCTTTGGTGCATAAACAATTTTATATCCCTCTCTTCTTAATTTTTCGCAGTAATCAATACCCTCCCAGGTAAAGAAATAGCTTCTGTCGATCAAGCCTACTTTTTCGAAACATTCTCTTTTAATTAGAATACACCAGAATCCGGTTTGTTTCATCTCCTTGGGCAAATTGTCTTTGAGGGTGGGGCGAATCTTGAGGAGCTTGGTTACCCAGTCCATGCCAATAACATCGCCTATCCAGAAATTTACTCTGCTGGATAGTGATTGCTGTATCTCGTCGGGTTCATCATAGCAGTATATCACCGCGGCGACGGCGCCAATCTGGCTATCGGTCGTCATTACCTTAACCAGTTCGTCGAGGCAATTCCGATCGACAACGGTATCATTGTCCAGTAGCAAGATATAGTCAGGAGAAGAGTTTTTCAGGGTATAATCTATCGCCACATTAAATCCGGAATATCCCACATTTTTCTCACCCCCCATAACATGCGCGAAGCCGCTGAACCGAGCCTGAATAATTGCTTTCTCATCGTGATTGTCGGAACCGTTATCAAACACAATGGTCTCGAAATTTGGGTAGGCTATTCTTTTTACGGAGTCCAAGCACTCCAGGGTATTATCCAGACCGTTCCAATTGAGAATTATTACGGATACTCTTGGCTGCTTCACCTGTTTTTTCCATCCTTCTGGTAAAATCGCCCGATTTTTAGCAGACATTTTTATCGCCAGCTTAACCCACGTATGGTTATCATTCCGTTATCGTCCAGTAGTAGTCTCCCGTGTAGCCACACTCGGTAAAAAATTCTGGCCAGTCGGCTACACTCATAAAAGTAAATCCGGTGAGATACCAGTTCATCAGATTTTCCTGTTGTTTTTCGTTAAACCACGAATCAACCTGGAGGTATTTGTATTTCCGGCCGACTCTCTCCATTTCTTGGATGGCCTGCTTACAGCCATCACGCTTAAGGTTATGGACTGTGTTTATGGAAATAATGAGGTCAAAAGACTTATCTGGAAATGGTAGGATCGTGGCATTGGCTACCTTACAGAATGGCTTCATATCTTCAATCACGTTGGCTATGGCATATTCCGCAATGTCTACTCCGGCTACCTGTAACCCGGGAATCAATTCTTTCAAATCATGCAGGAGAAACCCCTTGGCACAGCCTACATCAAGGACTGCGTCACCATCCGTCAACTTATAATAATCTCTCATTCGCCGGGCCACGGCTTTCCATCGGCCATCATAATAGTACCCGCCATAGCCATACGTCCTGTCCCCGTCAAAATATTCGAAACCAAACTGTCTGGAAATGGCCCTGTTTTCCTCCGTTGAGCGGGCTATCTTCTCAATCGGTCTTTTGACTCTGGGATAGGAGTCTAGGAGGTTAACTTCCCTCATTGTTTACCCCCGCCATAATATATTGTTACCTCCAGTAATCTATATTGTCAATGATTATCTTCATTCCTTCTTCGAAGGAAACCTTTGGCTCCCAGCCAAGCAATCTCTTAATTTTGGATATATCAGCATGAATGTAGTCTGATTCATGAGGCCGTTTCGGAATATATTTGATTCCGCCACCTAGAGCTTTAGCAAATTCATTCATAGTGTGTGATTCACCACTACCTACGTTTAATATTTCATTATTCAAATCCGACTTCGCCGCCATGATTATGGCTTCGACGGTGTCTGATATATAAACAAGATCCGTTCTTTGCTCTCCGTCACCAACAATCGTCAGTGGTTCGCCAGCAATCTTCTGTTTCATCCAGACGCTGAGAACATTCCAGGGTCTGGTCCTCGGTCCGTAGACGTAAAACAGGCGTAAGGAAATGACCGGAAGATGATATATTTTCCCCAGAAACAGGACAGCCTGTTCCCCGAGGTACTTGGTCAGGGCGTAAGGGTGGTCTAATCTGATTTCGGTTGTTTCCGGTGTTGAGATAACATCCGGATGTCCGTAACAGGAGCCGGATGCCAGGTAAATAAATTTCCGCGCTCCGGCCATCCGCGCGGCTTCAAATACGTTGGTCGTCCCGTCAACATTCACCTGAAAATATTTCCTCGGCTCTTCTACCGACTCTCGTGTGACCACCGATGCTGCGGTATGGAATACCCAATCCACACCATGGAAGCAGGGTCGGATAGCTTCCCAATCAGTAATATCTACTTCATGCAGATGAAGGCGCGGGGAATCACAGTGTTGTGCCAGGTTCTTGACTCTCACCGGGGAAAGATGGCCCAAGGCGGTGACTTCGTGACCGTCTTCCAGCAAACGGTCAATCAGATGACTGCCAATAAATCCTGCGCCTCCGGTGACCAGACACTTCACACTGTTTTCTCTCTATTAAGATAAGTAACGCTTGGCACCTTGATACTTGGTTGCTTTATTTTTACCTGTTTGGGCTAGACTCATCTTATCCTTTTATGAGCCTAAAAGTCAATGTCCTCCGAGGTCACATACCTTAACCAAAAGGTCAATGTTTGTCCTTGGGGCTCACCGGTTGACCCACTTGGAGTTTCCGATGGGTTAATCTTACCTTGAAATTCTTACTGGGTAGGGATAATATACTAGTGGCGTGGGATGGCGGGTGAGCGATTTAGGTCGGTGATTTACCCGCCAGCGGGAGTAGAAAGTGGAGGTAATAGTTACAGCGGCCGTATCCGTTTCAAGGAAATAAAACTATAGATTGCGGCCGCGCTGTGGATACCGAGCCAGGCATAACCGGTGCCGACAATACCGCTTACCGGCATCACTAGGTAGCTTGTAATCAGCATGGGTAGGGCAATACATCCCCAGATAGTTACCAGTTCTTTTATCCGGTAGTTCACCCGTAGGATACTGATATAGATATAGTTAATACTCAACGGCAGGCTGGAAATGGCTAAAATTCTTAGCAGTGTTAGGGCGTTTAACGAATAGCTTTGCCCGAAGACAAGCAGTATCCATTTGCCGATGAGGATAAGAAAGATAATTGCCGGTACTAATAACAGGAAGTTAAATTTGAGTGATTTGGCGACCTGCTCTTTTAACTTGTCATGAAAGTGTGAGCCTTCGGCAAATAGGGAATGGGACACGCCCAGAGGGATGGAAAAAAGCAAAGTGCCCATCATCCAGGCAATGTAAAAGTAGGCGTTTTGCACCGGACCAAGCAGGTTAACTACCATTATGGGCAGGATTGTGGTGGGAAAGAAAGCGAGGAAGGAAACCAGATAGTTGCCGCCTGAATACTTCCATATGCTCTTTATCAGGTCCAGGTTTAAAGTCGGTACTGGCGTATAGTGTTTCTGGACCATGGGCAGAAACAAGAAGAGAGAAAACGCCATGGAGATACCGAGGGCAATACCCCAGGAGGCGACTATCCCAAAAGAATGAAAAAACAGGGCAAAGATCATGGGCAAGGGTATTCTAATCAAGGAAGTAATAGTGTTTGCAGAGAGCACAAACCCGGCCCTCCGCTTGGCGATAAAAGTGGAACTCACCAAACATGACAAGGCGAACAATGGGGTGGTAACGATGAAGACCGTAGAAAAGACGGCATTCCCCTTGATGAAGTTCAAAGTCGGTGACCAAAGTTCTATACCAGCAACGAAGATGCCGGCCATTGCCATACTAATAAGAGTAGTTATGGTAAAGGAAGAGTTAATCAGTTGGCGAGGTTTCTCGGCTTGAGGTAGAAAGCGGATAAGTGAGGAATCCAGGCCAACCAAACTTAATACCGCGATGAGACTGGCGGCCGAAATTATCGCTGAGCTATAGCCTACCTCGGCCTCGGTATAAAACCTGGCGACAACCACCCAGAAGAAAAAACCAAACAGGGCCATCATAGCCGAAGTAGCCATTAGATGGATAGCATTAGCATAGAGGGGAGTACTCAGGAATTGCTTTAGCCGTTTCTTGGAAGTGATTATGTTTACAACTTCGGTGAGCGCCTTGAAGATATGAAAGATAGGTAATTTCAATAGTGGTTCTCAACCCCTGTGGGCTTATGGTATATCAGAAGCCCGGCCGTGCTAGTTGGTATAGCTATACTTGTGACTGTACTATTTATACTAAGCCCTTGTGGCTTCTGCTGTCAAATCACAGTTTGGCGAAGGGATATTGAAGATCAGGCAGCGGTTATTCAGGCTTGACACCAAAAGACATTATGGCTACAATTTAATAGATATTTATTCTTAAGTTGATAGCTTGGTGAGTAAAGTAGAACTAATGTTCTCAACGCTACTCTAAGTAACCAAGCCTAAAACCATTCCTATAGATTGATACCCTGAGGTAGATTGAAGTGAAAACCATATTGATAAGCCCAAAGATGGCAAGCGGTTGGCCGCCGTATACTATGCCCCCTGTTGGCCTGGGTTATCTCAAAGCTTGCCTGCTCAAAGAAGGTTTCACAGAGGTAAAGGTTGTGGATATGGGTGGCTTGAAGATTGAGAGCATGAGGGAAATTATGCACTCCGAATCTCCAGAAATCGTGGGAATTACTACTTTTACCGATGTCCGGATGAATGCTCTGAAGGCGGTAGATATTGCTAAGGAGATTAATCCATTGGTTAAAACCATTCTAGGTGGAGTCCATGCCACTATAATGTACCAGCAAATCATGGAGAACTATCCGGCTGTGGATATAATTTGCCGGGGTGAGAGCGAGACAACGATAGTGGAACTGTTTCAAGCCCTCAGCAATGGTGATGATTTGTGTAAAGTCAAAGGAATTGTCTATCGGCAAAATGGCGAAATAGTGGTAACTGAAGAAAGGGGGCCGATCAGAGATTTAGATGGCCTGCCCTTTCCTAATTATGACGACCTTGATTTGAAAAAGTATAGAGATGTGAATGGTTCTTGGAAAGGAAAGCCAGTGGCCTCTGTTATAACCTCCAGGGGATGTCCCTTTTCCTGTACTTTCTGTTCTTCTCAATCAGTATGGGGAAACTGGCGCCATCGCTCTATTGGTAATGTTCTTGACGAGATTGAATGGCTCGTATCACAGTACGGGTATGAGGCAGCCTGTATCGTGGATGATACCCCCACTCTAAATAAGGTACGATTCAAGGAATTTTGCCAAGGAATATTAAACCGTGGTCTGAATATTACATGGAGGGCATCGACCAGGGTAGACAGTATTTCTCTTGAGCTGCTGGAGTTAATGAGAGAGGCTGGCTGCCTGGTATTAGCATTTGGAGTTGAGTCGGGTTCACCTACTATTCTTAAAAATCTCGGTAAAAAAGAAAAAATTGAAGATGTAGTAAATGCCTTTGCCTGGTGCAAGAAAGTGGGTATAAAGGCGCACTTTAACGTGATAGTGGGTGCGCCTGGGGAAA
>Ga0187827_10006804_pt1 | contig 12907 bp, 13 predicted proteins | sample ETNtaG_39_FD_167969 | JGI IMG/M metagenome (GOLD analysis project Ga0187827, IMG submission 167969) | Marine microbial and viral communities from oxygen minimum zone, Eastern Pacific Ocean - ETNP2014_SV_150_PacBio MetaG (Illumina Assembly) | ecosystem: Environmental > Aquatic > Marine > Hypoxic... | reverse complement strand
TTAAAAACTTACCACCTAAACTTTCTACTTGTTCTTTTGATGCCATTCTCACATCTGTAGCAAAAACAATTGCTCCCATTCTTTTTGCTGTAGCAATTGCTTGTAATCCAGCAACTCCAGCTCCAACAACTAATACTTTGGCGGCTGGCACAGTACCCGCTGCAGTCATCATCATTGGAATAGCTTTTTCAAAGTTTGCAAAAGATTCTATAACAGCTTTATATCCAGCAAGATTAGCTTGGGAAGAAAGTATATCCATAGATTGTGCTCTGGTTATCCTTGGTAACAACTCAAGAGAAAATAAATTAATATTTTTTTTTACTAAAGTTTCTATTTTCTCATTATTATTATGGGGATTTAAAACACCAATTACTGTTTGATTTTCTTTTATTAATGAAAGATTGTCTTCTGATAATAAGCCCAATTGAATAATTATATCCGCACTATTAATTAACTCTTTTTCTTCTTTAACAATAATAGCACCTGAGTCTTTAAATTCATTATCACTAATACCTAAATGTAAACCATAATTTTCTGGTAAAGATAATTCAAACCCTAAATTTAAATATTTTTTTGCAACATCTGGAGTGATAGCAATTCTTTTTTCAATTTTTTTATCTTCTGGAACTGATACAATTTTCATAACAGAAACTTACAATAAGAAGATCACAATTAGAACTAATACTGCTATTACCGCGTCAGTTCCCCAAAACACAAATTCGGTAAAATTATTCCAGGTATATTTATGGTTTTCATTATCCATAAAAATTACTTCTGTCTTGCTTTGAATTTTGGATTTGTTTTATTAATTATATAAACTCTACCTCTTCTTTTTACTAATTTAGAATTAAGGTCTCTCTTTTTTAAAGATTTTAAGGAGCTTTTAATTTTCATATTTTTTTTTTCAGCCTGGCAATGTCCTACTCTTCCATGTCTTAAGACAAAGTACCATCGGCGCTGAAAGGCTTGACTTCCGAGTTCGGAATGGAATCGGGTATTACCCCTTCGCAATAATCACCAGGCAAGCAACTTATACTCAAATTCTAAATTTTGTAAATCAAAATTGTTACTTAATCTGGTGGGTTTTTTGGCTATTTAACTAATTATTTAATTTAATAGTTTTTTTAAAATTAAGAATATAATTTTTCAATGAATTCTCGCTAAATCTTCTAATTGCCTTATTAGATAAATTCATTTTGGTTAAAGCTGAAGCATATCTTTCACCATCTCTAGGAGGTAAAAATTTAATTTTAGTACTGAATAGATTGGCAACTTCCAAAATGGTATAACTTTTTTTATTAGATATACTGTAGTGCTTGCATCTATTTTTTTTCCAAGCTTCAAAGCATACTTTAACTGTATCATCAATATGTGTAAATCTTCTAGATTGTGTACCTGGTCTTACAACTGGCAATGGTTTATTTTTTCTATAAGATTCCTCAAAAATCCCAATAACTGTGGCCATACTACCTTTACAAATTTGTCTAAAGCCATAAACATTATAAAAATATATTATTTCACATTTAAAATTAAACCATTTCTTTAAATTTTCTAAAAATTCAATATTTATTGATTTAGTAAAAGCATATGGCGATAAATTTTTATCATCTCCATTATTACCCAAGCTTGCAGACGTAGCCGAATATACTAATTTAATTTTATTTTTCAGACAAAATTTAAAGACTTCAAAAGATCCAATGGAGTTAGATTCTATACATTTACTCATATGATTAAAGCTTTGATATATTCTTGCAAATTCACCAAAGTGAAAGATTGTGTCAATAAATTTCTTTTTATTTTTAAGAACTTTAGAAATGTTTTTTGTGTGAGCTTTAATATATGTAATTTTTTTGCTTTTAATATGATTTTTTATTTTTCCATTGGAGTAATTATCATAACTAATGATATTAAAATTTGTTTTTTTCAAAAGTAAATCAATTAAATTTGAACCCACAAACCCTGCTCCACCTGTGATAACAATAATTTTTTTCATTAATAAAATTATAATATAATACTTTATCTAAAGATATCAGACATTGATGTAATAGATTTTTTTTTATTTTTTTTATAAAAATTAATCGAAAAATCAACCCAAAAATCAATCATCTCATCTATTATCATCTCATCTATTATCATCTCAAAAGTATAATTAGATTTGAGTTTTATACAAATTAATATTAATTTGATTTAAAAATTTTTATCTAATAAATGCCTAATAACCAGAAAATAATAATTTATAAATAAACTACTAAATTATCAAATTGAAAAAAAATAATAAATTTCACAAAAAATAAAGAACCCATTATTCAAAGATTTATTAATTATGTAGAAAAAGTTATAAAATATATAAAAAAGAAAAAATTAATTTTGAATTTGGAGTTAAATACACTTCGAGTTAAAAAAATTAAAGAATTTTTAAAAAAAATATTTTTCTTCAATTATCTTCCATGCAAAGCCTACCGCATCAATTTTCCCACACAAAACGGATATTAGTTTTTTTTCAAATTTAACATTGGCTAATCTTCTATCACCTATATCATTAATTATTTTTACTTTAGGAGAATAAGTAATTTTTTTTACAAACATTTTTGTTGGTAATTTTATAAACTTTCTTACGTCTAAAATAATTTTTTTTGAATTATTTAAAATTTTTTTATATTTTTTTTTATTTTTTAAAAACTTCAAATATTCATTTAATGAATTAAATTTTTTTACAGGTGTAAATTTTACGCTGGATAATGTTATAATATTATTATTAATAGGATAGGCAGATACAAATTTTCCATCCATAATTGTTAACGCAACTTCTTTACCAAAAGAATTTTTTACATGAACCATGCTAGCAAGTTCATATTTTAGTTTATAATAATTTTTTTTAAGACCCATATTTGGATTTATATATGTACAATTAATTATTAAATCAAATTTTTCTTTCCTGTTTTCTAAATGAACCAAGCCTTTTCCGGATGATATATTTTGTACTCGGGTATTAGTTTTTATATTTATTTTTTTTAATTTTTTTTTTAAATTTGTGTATAATTTTTCTAAACTAATAACTCCCTCATCAACTTTAATTGCACCTTCTATTTCATTAGGCCTTGAGAAATATTTACTATAGTATTTTTTATTTAGAATATGAAATTTTAAATTATAACTTTTAAAAACCGATATATAGTTTTTAAATTTAATTTTACTTTTTAAATGTATTGCATAAATATTATTTTTAGGAAAAAAAACGTATTTATTAAATTCTTTCATAAAGTCACTTGAGCCTTTTAAAGTTTGTTCTATTGTTTTTTTAGATCTTGGATAATGATAGCCTTTGTGAAGTCTATACTGGTTGTTTATGGCCGCTTCAGATAAAATTTTATTATTTTTTTCGTAAATAGTTATTTTATGATTTTGTTTTAATTCTAATATTTTTGTTGCTATATAGCATCCATAAAAACCACCACCCAAAATAGCAATTTTCATGATTTTGTTCTAAATTCCTCGTAGCAATTCTTACAATAGTTTTCTAAAGAGTTATTAATAATATCCTTTCTAAAACTTTGATACTTTTCTGAATTCCAAATAGATAAAAAATTTTCCTCTTTGATTGATCCAAAATTAATTACATTTTCATCTGCAATCATGCAACATGGAATAATTTTGCCTGTAGTAGATATATATGGATTTTCGAAAGGATAACTGCACTGTTTATTAAAATTTAGCAAATTTTCCTCTACGACAATAATTTTAAAATTACTATTACTTTTTTCTGTTTTTAATTTTTTAAATCTATCTTGAATACCAAGATCGCTATAGTTTATATCTTTTTTATAATTTACTTGCTCCCAATCTTCTTTTCCCCATCCAGTTAATTGAACCTGAAAATGCAATGTATGAAATCCAATTTGATTACACAAATCTGATATTTTTTCAATTTCATCAAAGTTGTTTTTTTGAACTAAACATATTGCTTCAAAATCTGTTTTGTATTTATTTTCTTTTATTGCTTTAGAAAGTTTTTTTGCATTTAAAATAACTTGTTCAAAGTTTGATTTTATTCTTATATTTTCAAAAGTAGATTTTGTTGCACCATCAATACTAATAGTTATTCTGGATATTTCTGATTTTAAAATTTTATTGATATTTTCATCATTGAGTAAGCTACCATTTGTAACAAATTCGACACTAATACCATTTGAATTTGCATATTTTATCATTTTGAAAAGATGTTTATTTACAAAAGGCTCACCCATTCCTTGCAATTTTATTTTAATTAATTGTTTGTTTTGATCAATTACAGTTTTAAATGTTTTTAAATCCATATTTCTAGCTTCAAAATCTGGTGATGAAACCTGACACATGGTACATCTAAAATTACAACCAGTAGTAGGTTCAATATCCATGGATAAAGGTAAATATTTTAGTTTAAGTAATTTATTTTTTCTTGTTAAAAAATATTTGAAAGCATTAATAATTTTTGTAAAAAAAAAATTTCCCGTACCACCAAATAATATTTTTCTCATTCTCATAAAATACTTTTTTATAAATTAATTTTTAATCACATCATAAGATTTTTTAAATAAATTTACTAGGCTCAACTTATCTATAATTATTTTTCTAATATTAATTAATTGTTTGTTCTGGTCTTGGGTAATGGAATCTTGTATAAAGTCTATATTAATTTTTGATTGCAGTTTCAACTAAAATTTTATTGTTTTTTTCAAATAGTTTAATTTTGAATTTTATTAAAGAGCTTAACTTATAGGCCAAATAAGGTCCGTAAAAGCCGCCACCGATAATTGCGATTTTCGTTATTTTTTTCAATTATTTATTAATTTTAAATATTTTCTAAACATTATTTCACAAGAATAATTTTTTATCACAATTTTTCTTGAAAAAGTTCCTAATTTTTTTTGAAGACTTTTATTTTTAACTAAAATTTTAAGACTATTATAGATATTTTTAATGTCATTTTTTACTAAAATTATATTTCTCATTCTATTTTTAGATTTATTTAGATTTCTATTTCCACTAACGTCTGAGGCTATTATTGGAAGTGACATTGACATTGCTTGAAGTATAGAAGTACTAGTTGTTTCACCCTTACTTAAGTGAATATATATATTAAGTTTTTTAAACCATTTAATTAATTCTTGTTCATTTAGATAACCGCTAAAATAAATAATGTCATTTACATTATTTTTTTTAACTCTTTCTTTTAAAGGTTTAAATAAAACACCATCTCCAGCAAATAAAAATTTGATGTTATTATTTATAAAAAAATTTTTTTTTTTTAAAATCAAATCAATAATTAAATTATGGTGTTTATCTGAAACTAGCCTTGCTGCCATACCCATATATATAATTTTATTCATTTTTTAAACCTTTCGGTATTTATTCCATTTTCAATAATATTAATTTTTTTTGAAAAAAAAAATTTATTTATTTTGTACATAAGTTCATTTTTTTTTCTTTTTGATACCAAAACAATTTTGCAAGAAAATATTGAATTAAAAAAATATATTATCCAGTCAATAAAACGTTTTGTTTTGTCTGGGCCATGAGCTACGTAAATTAATTTTTTTTTTCTAATAAATTTATATATTAAAAATGGAAAAATATTATAATCGTGTACTATTATTATATCGGGCGACTCATTAAAAATTATGTCTAATATTTTTTTTATTTTTATTTGAAATCTTTTTTTTTTTAAAAAAATGTATCTAATATTTAATTTAATACACTTCTCCTTGTGATTATCTAATAATTTTTCTACACCAGCAAACAAGAAAAAATTTTTGTATTTTTTACTTTTTTTTTGTCCTTCAACATAAGAAAATGCTACAGAACTATTCCCGCCTATTCCAGGATAAACTACTTGCAATATCTTCATAAAATATTGATATTATTTTCTAATTTCTTCATAGCAATTTTTACAATATTCAGGAACGGTATTATTCTTAATTGATCTTCTAAAATCTTGATAAACTTTAGAATTCCAAATATCTTCAAATTTTTGTTTATTCACATTTCCAAAACTTTCTACTTTTTCATCTCCAATTATACAACATGGAACAACATCACCTGTTTTACTAATATATGCACTAGACCAAGGCCACGCACACTGCTTGGAAAAAGATAGTAAATTCTCTTTAAATATTTCAACTTTCATTTCAGATCTTAACGACTTTTTATGTATATTTTCTAAACGTTGATTGATTTTTATATTTTCATTATCAATTTTATTTTTTTTATTTTTTTCTCTCCATTCAGATTTGCCCCAATCTGTTAAATATAATTGGTAAGTTAATTTATCAAATCCAATTTTTTTACATAACTCATAAACTAACTCCATTTCATCAAGATTTGACTTTTGAAGAACACACCATGCTGATATTTCGGGTCGAATTAAATGAACTTTAAATGATTTAACTAGTTTATAACAATTATCTACAACTTTCTGGAAGTTTGAATTTATTCTAATTTTTTCAAAAGTTGCTGGAGTTGCACCATCAATACTTACAGTTACTCTAGAAAGTTTTGACTTGATCAAATAATTAATATTTTTTTCAGTTAATAGACTTCCGTTTGTAGTCATTTCTGAACATATGCCTTTACTGCTGGCAAAGTCTACCATTTTAAAAAAATTTTTATTTACAAACGGTTCTCCTATACCTTGAAGTTTAATTTTTAAAAGTTGTTTATTTTCATCTACGACTTTTTTAAATATTTCAAAATCTAAATTTTTTGCAATAAAGTTTTCTTCTGAGACTTGACACATTGTGCATCGAAAATTACAGCCAGTTGTAGGTTCAATATCCATAGTTATAGGCTTATAACTAACATGATCGAATCTATATTTTTTAAATAAAAAATATTTGATTAAATTTAAACTTTTTAAAAAAAAATATTTTCTTGGAAAATACAAGAAATATTTTATTAAATTATAATTCATTTGGTGGTTTTATTTTTAGTTTAATTTTTTTTTCACATTAAATAATTTTGTTATATACTTGCATTGTCTTTGAATACATTTCATTTAAGCTAAATTTTTTTTTTAATAACTGATAACCATTTTGACCAAAAATTTTTCTTTTATATTTATTTTCAAGATTTAAAATTTTTTTTGGAAGAATTTTGTAATCGCCGTAATTAAATAAATATCCATTGAAGTTATTTATCACAACTTCAGGGATAGCACTTATTTTGGAAGCAATGATTGGCATTTTTGATGCCATTGACTCTAACAAAACTAATCCCAACCCTTCATATTGTGAGGTTAAAATAAATATATCTGATAATTCATAAATATCTCTTATATTATCACAATTTTTAATCCAAATAATTTTTTTATTTATTTTTAAATCAATTGAAAGTTTTTTTAAGTTTTGCGTTTCAGGTCCTTTGCCTACTAATATTAATCTTGAATTATTGTTTAATGCAGCATATTCAGAAAAACCTTTCAGTAAAATGTCTAAGGATTTTTGCCTAACATGCCTTGCAATATTGCATAATACAAGGTCGTTGTTTTTAATTTTATACTCTTGTTTTAATTTTTTTTGAAATTTACTTTTATTTTTAGAAAATTTGAATTCCTCAAAAGAAAATCCGTAATGAATAACACTATATTTATTCTTGTATTCTGGAATATTTAGCAAAAAATATTTTTTGACCTGTTTAGATATACAAATTACTTTGTTTGATTGGCTTATTATAAATCTATCTATAAATACTCCTTTTATAAAATTCGTTCTTCCAAATGAAGCTTCTAGAAAAAAACTATCCAAATGCTTAGTAACAACTAATTTAAATTTATTAGTTAAATTATATTTTAAAATAGCTCCTATTAATTCCATCGCTAATAAATGTGAATGAATAATATCTGGGTTAAATGTGGAACAAATATTTTTAATTTTAAAATATACTACAATTAATCTAAATAAGTTAATAATACTTGATAAACTCAATTTATAAGTTTTAACACCCATTTTATTATAATATTTTTTCCAATAATCATTTCCTTTTAAATATATAATTATTATAGAATTTTTATTTTGAATTTGTTTTTTTACTAGTGAATAAAGATGTGTTTCTGCGCCACCTTTATCAATACTAGATATTAAATGACATATTCTCATTTTTTACTTTTTTTTTTAGTTGAGTAAATAACTACAAATAAAAATGAAATTAGAAATGAAAGTTTCCATCTTGAAATTGTTCCATGATTAAAGACTACTGATGAATACATCGATAAAAAAATTATTAAAGTAAATAACCAATATGAAGCTTTTTTAAAATCTATTTTAAAAAATTTATAATAATATAAAATTAAAAAAAACATAACTATAATATTTTCAATTAGTATGCCTATTTTAAATAATGATGAAATATCTGGAAATGGTGATGCAATAAATCTAATAATGCTAAAAGGAAGATATGGTATAAATGTTATTATTGAATCAATTTTTATAAAATCAAATTTATCACCTCTGTCCTCTAAAAAAAAATGATATCTGTGATGATTAATTTTATCTAATAAAAAGCTATCAATTAAGAAAAGTAAAAAAATAAAAAAAGGAATTATAATAAATAAATTTATTTTTAATTTTTTTTTATTGATGATAAAAAGATAATAATAATACAAAATATACATAAATAAAATTATGTATGCGTTTTGCCATTTGCAGAAAAAAATAATTATGAAAGGCAAAAAAAATAGAAAATATCTTTTTTCAATAATAGCAAAAAAACAAAGAATGGATAATATAATAATTATAGTCTCTTTTAGTCCGGTAGAGGTATAAAAAAGAAGTGTTGGAGATAGAATTAAAAAATATATAAAAATTTGTGGAGTCTTTTTATTAATTAAAAAAATTACCAATAAAGATAAAAGTAGTCTATTTGCAAAACCTAAATCATTGAATGACTCTATAAAAGGTATTGGTGATAATGACATAATTAATGATGGTGCAAAAACTCCTAATAATTGTGAATCAATTCCAAAATTTAAATCTCTTATTGCAATAACTTGACTTAAATATTTACTTTGGTCTGGCATATAATGCCAATCTATTAAAACTCCATTTATAAAAAAAGGAGTCAACAAAGTCAAAATTAATAATATTAAAAATTTTGTCTCAATTTTATATAGCTTAGCAAAATACATGATTATTAAAATTGTTGTAAAATAGTTTATAATATTATAAATGATATTAAGTGGAAAAACGGGTCCAAACCAATGAGACATATTAATTAACTTAAATGATCTTCTAGATGAATCAATTAAAGAATACAAATTAAATTTATTAATTATATCATACATGGTAAAAAAAATTGTTTTAGTTACCGGTTGTGCGGGTTTTATTGGAATGCATATTTCTTTGAAATTAATAAAAATGAACTACAGGGTAGTTGGTATAGATAATTTAAATAGCTATTATGACATAAAAATTAAAAGACAACGCTTAAAAGAATTATCAGTTTTTAAAAATTTTACATTTTTTAAAAAAGATTTAAGAAACTTTAAAGTATTAGAAAGTGTTTATAGAAAATTTAAATTTAAAAAAATTGTTCACTTAGCGGCACAAGCTGGTGTAAGATATTCAATTAAAAATCCAAAAGATTATCTTGAAAATAATATAGATGTATTTTTAAATATATTGGAATTTTCTAAAAAAAATAAAATCAATCACTTACTTTATTCTAGTAGCTCAAGTGTTTATGGTAACAATAAATTATATCCTTTTTCAGAAAATCATAGTGTAGACCATCCAATTAGCATTTATGCAACTACAAAAAAAACCAATGAATTAATGGCTCACACTTATAGTAAATTATTTAACTTAGCTACAACCGGAATAAGGTTTTTTACTGTTTATGGACCTTATGGAAGACCGGACATGGCTCTATTTAAGTTTACAAAAAATATTATTGAAAATAAAAAAATTGATGTGTTCAATAATGGTAATATGTTTAGAGATTTTACATACATAGATGATGCAATTGATGCACTTTACAAAATTATTAAAAAAGATCCTAAAATTGAAAAGAATTTTAATAAAAAAAAACCAAGTCCAGAAATAAGTGATTGTAAATATAGAATATTTAATATTGGAAATAACAAAAGCATTAAATTAAGTAAATTTATAAATTTAATTGAGAAATGCTTAAAAAAAAAAGCAAAAATAAATTATATGCCAATGCAAATGGGAGATATAAAGTCTACTGTTGCGTCTAATAAAATATTAAATAATTGGATAAAACAAAAAAAACCTACTCCACATCATTTAGGAATTAAAAGATTTGTTGATTGGTACAAACAATATTTTAAGATTGATATTTAATTAACAAAATTGAATAAAAAAATATAATTATAATTAAAACTAACAAAGTATTTAAATTTAAAACATATGAAATAAGAGGTATTATATAAATAACACCTAGAATTATTATTGTTTTTAAATAACCTATATGTTTGAGTAATAAATAGTGTAGATGAATATTATCTGAAGATAAAATATTTTTTCCCCTTATAAGTCTCGTAAATATACATCTTGTGGCATCTAGAACAGGAAATATAAGAAATAAAAAAGTTTGCTCTGCATTAATACCATACCCATAATTACAATACTTTATGAAAAAAAACCCCATAAGAAATGATAAAAAATATGATCCTGAATCTCCTAAGAATATTTTTCCTTTAATGTTAAGAAAACAAAAAAAAATAAGTGATATCAAAATCATCAACGCTAATAAATTTTCTTTTATAATATAAATTGCTAAAAAATTAACAAAATTAAATAAAAATGATTGAAGATTAATACCGTCGCTCATATTACAAGAAATAATCAAAACTACAAAACATAACAAAGGAAATAATAAAGAAGCTTTGTCAATATTTAAAACATGATTAAAGAATGTAAATTTAAGATAATTTATTTCTAAAGTTGAATCTACAAAAATTGAACAAAAAACTAAAAAACCTATAATTAATATTCTGTATATAGCTCTAATATTATATTTATCATCGTAAAGACCTAAGCAAAAAATTAAATTTGCAATGATAAAAAAATATATAAGAGCTTTAGTTTCTGTTAGTAAAAAAGTTTCAAGAAGATGTTGATAATCAAAAATTAATAAAATAGTAAAAAATAGTAAAAAATTAAAAAAAATTATTATACCACCAAAAAGTGGAGTTGGATATTTATGAATCTTTCTTTTTTCAATTGGAAAATCAATAATATTTAATTTTTTAGTTAAATATTTATAATTAAATACGATTAAGAGATTAAATATAATAAATAATAAAGGAAAAATGTATATTTTTGTTATCATTTTTGAACCTTATAGAGAAGAAAACTTACTGGAACAAACATTATAATACTCAACCAATTATTAAAAAAATTTCCGCTAGATGTCAAAGGCCATAAATTAATTAAAAAAAATGATAATAAACATATTAAGTAACTTTGGTCCTTGTTTGATTTAGTGAATAATATATTTAAACTCTTCCATATAACAAAAAAGAATACAAAACATAAAAATCCTAAGCCTATAATTCCTAATTCTGCTAGCATTTGAACATAAAAATTGTGTGGATGTGTTGCACAACTAAATGTATTAATTTTATATTTTTCATCACTACAATAATATCTATAACTTTTTGGTCCTTGGCCAAATAAAAAATTTTTTTTAAACATGTTTATTGATGTGTAAAGATAATTTGTATGAGTGGGTGAGATAAAATAATAACCAAATTTTAGATCTTCATAAGGAAAAATTGAATTATTTACCCTATTATTTTCTTTTAATTCTTTTGATGTTGTATTTACCATCCTATTTTTGACATCTGTAGAATTCATTAATATTAGAACAATAATTATTGATGAAACAATAATCGATAACATTCTCATAAATCGAATTCTTTTTAACATTATCAAAAAATACAAAGTTTGAATTATCATAAGTCCTGCTGCAGCTCTTTCGCCTGATAAAAAAATAATTACATCACATAATATAATTAAGAGTAAAGACAAAATATAATCTTTATTTTTGTTAAGATTTTTTAAAAGTAAAATATAAATAAAAGGTAATAATCTTACTAGGTAGCTTCCAAGAATTAATTCATCGCCAAAAAAACTACTTAATCTACCTTTTTCTTGAATAGCAAAGCCAATTAAATTTTTTCCAAAAGTAAATTGAAACATGCCATCTATTGCTAAAATTGTAAAACAAATAAAAACACTATAAGTGAAATGTTTATCTAAATTAAATATATTTTTTAAAAAATACCATAATGCTATAGCATATAAGCCAAATCGAAAATAAAAAATAATTGATGAACTCCAAAAAAAATAATCTTTTTCTATAAAAAAATATCTTACCAAAATATAAAAATAAAATATTAAAAATAGTAAAAAAAATTTATTATTAAAATATTTAAATTCTTTATCTCTAAGACTTTTAAATAAAAATGTTCCAGTTATAATAATTAGCGACACTTCTAAAAAAAAAATACTAATTACTGCAGAAAAAGGGATTAATAGTATTAAGTAATACTCAATTTGATTTTTTTGAAAAAGATTCATTGATAATATTTATCAAGCCAATTCTGAAAAACTACTACATTCTAAAGAATTTGGCTCCAATTTTTTTTTCCTTCAAAATGCTCATGCCTATATTCATTAATAACTTTTTCATCTAAATAACCATCTTTTTTGATTTTTTTCATATTCAAACTATTTGAAACCCAATTTTTTAATAGGCCTTTCATCCATTCATCAAGAGGAATTGAAAAACCCATCTTTAGTCTATCAACATATTTTTCTGGTATATAATTTTTTAATGTTTCTTTTAATGTCAATTTTCTAGTGTTTTTTTTTATTTTTAAATTAATATTAAGATTTTTTGAAAAATC
>Ga0187827_10006803_pt1 | contig 12907 bp, 11 predicted proteins | sample ETNtaG_39_FD_167969 | JGI IMG/M metagenome (GOLD analysis project Ga0187827, IMG submission 167969) | Marine microbial and viral communities from oxygen minimum zone, Eastern Pacific Ocean - ETNP2014_SV_150_PacBio MetaG (Illumina Assembly) | ecosystem: Environmental > Aquatic > Marine > Hypoxic... | reverse complement strand
GGATGACGGTAAAGACGATGGAAAGGACGATGGAAAGGACGACGGTAAAGATGATCAAAAAGAGGATGACACGACCGAGGATGATCCAAAAGAAGATATATCAACGAAGGAGAGCGGAATGGAAAGCTGGGTCCTCTATTCAATCGTGGGGGCGGTCATAGCCATCATCGCGCTTGCAGTGGTGATCTGGATAATGATGAAGGGTAACGCCACAAAGGGAAAATCCAAAAATGACGAATGGACGACCTGCCCCGAGTGTGGGACGGACCTTATGATGAAAAATCTCCAAGCACATCTGAATAGTGTACATCCTAAATTATCAAAGATCGAAAGAGAATGAATTATAGGAAAGGGGGAAGAAACGATGGAACGACACATGATAAGTCCAATACTTTTGATTATTTTACTGATGACATCTGCATTGGTTATTACTATCCCGGCCCAGAATTCCAATGTCGGCCCTGAAACCCAGGGAGACGCTGGACGGGGCAGCGTGCTATGGCAGACCATCGGAGGCATGACCGGGGGAATAACTACTGAAATAAAGCTGGTGGATCAGACAAATGCCGGCACTCCAAACACCGTATTAGTTGGGACGGACGGCGGTGCAATGGCCATAGACCTTCTCACAGGTGAGGTGTATACGCGTTACACCACCCTGGATTCAGTTATATCAATTACCGATATCGGTGATATTGACAGTGGCGGCCGAACCGATTTTGTTATTACCACCAGGAACCAGCAAACGCCCAACGTGATCGCAGTGAGCACCGAAACAGGGGGAAAACTCTGGGAATTCAAGCCCATAATGGATGCCTTTACCGAGGAAGATGGTCTAATCGATGCGGAAACCATCTCATGGTGCGCCGCCTCCATTCCCTCAGGCAGTGGAAAGGATGTGATCGTGAGCTCATGGAAAATGGTCTATCGCCTGTCGGGAGAGAATGGAGATGTCCTGTGGACATTTACGGGCGGTAACGATATCTGGAACGTGGTGGCAGCCGCGGACGTGACTGGCGATAATAAGAACGATGTGCTGGCAGGTTCACAGGACGGCGACATACATCTTTTAAACGGCGAGACTGGGAACGAGGTCTGGGGACATGACCTCACAGAGATATATGAAAAGGTCATTGATTTGGACCCTAAAAGCAAAGGGGACGAAGGCGAAACGGTGGACATCAAGATCGACCTCTCTCTTTGGTCAATCCTGACCATTGAGGATGTTAACAGTGATAATGTCCCGGACGTGGTGGTAAGTTCGGAAGACGGTTTCATTACATTGATGAGCGGGGATGGAGGGGTAATTATCTGGTCGAAGAAGATCACTCTTCAGAACCAGCCGAATGTTGATATGGAGAATAATGTCGGGATACAGTCAGGTATTGATCATCCATTAAACTTTTTCAACCCGCGCATAAAGACCATTGAAGATTTCGACGGCGACGGGCTCCGGGACATCCTGGTCATGGGTATTAACAGGGATTATAGCGGGACCGCCAAGATCATATCGTCTTCCCTTACCGGTGTCAGGACCAGGCAGGGAAAGGACAGAGATCCCGGTGGAAAAACAGATCCGGAGGATAATGATGAGATCGTTGAGCTGGACCAGGAAAACATACTGTTCAACACCACAGGTACGGACGCAATTGATATTCCGGTTTTATGGTCAACCGAAGCTTTGGTGAACTGGAACGGCAATGGCAATTATTCTCTTGTTATACCGCATAAGAATGAGATCAAATTGGTGGATACCGAAACCAAGGAACTTGAACCTTTTTTCGATCATCCCATCCTCGATAATGCCTGGCTGGGGAATTTTCAGCTTGAATTCTTTAACAATCCCGACGGTTCCCAGGGTCAGTTGATGATATTGACTCTTGGAACGTCTGGCCTTCTGGTGGTGGATCCCCTGGCCCAGGAAGTCCTGTGGGATGTGAACAACATGGAAAGTGTGGAGGTGCAGGACATCTCGGACATTACCGACGACGGGGCCGGAGACCTTGTGATCCTTTCTTCCCTGGGCTCAAATTCTCATGTAAGGACCCTCCAGGCCGTCGACCGAGTCACCGGCGAAGAGCTCTGGAAACATACCGTATCTCTCGCCGATCTCCCGACCAAGGGTGCCAGGGACATCAGCATGGAAAGCGACTTTACCGGTGACGGAAAGATCGACATCCTGGCCTATCGGCAAAGCGACGTGCCGGATGACCTTCTGGAGATGGGAAATCATACATTCGTGTTCGTCATAGACGGAGCCGACGGCAGCCTGGCATGGGAGGCTCCCGTAAGCTCTCAGCTCTTTTTCAATTCTTCCCTAAATGCATCTCAAGGCCTCTATGAATATTGGAATTTGGTAAACCGAAGGATTGCGTCATTGGAACCGGGTTCCGATCTCAGCGGTGACGGAATTCCCGATATCTTCGTGGGGGGTCAGGGCGGCAACGTCTACCTTCTGGACGGGGCGGACGGCTCGCAATTGTGGAACATGACCCAGAATAATATCAGCTGGCTGCCATGGTATCCACAGACATTCGCTGTGGGGGATGATGCTCAACCAGGTTTACTGATAACCGATTATTCATCACTGATATACTTTTCAAACATATCTGCAAACGGCAGTATGTCGGCAAACTTCTCCTGGAGATATCCCGAGAACCTTAGCAGTCCGGACAATGATGAGGTATTATCCGGCAGTTTCGCGCTAATTGAGGACCTCAATGGGGACGGCAGATCGGATGTGATGTATTTCTCGGTTGTTCCTGGTGATGATAAAAACGAAGAGCAGCATGAATGCCATGTCCTGAGCGGCCTGGACGGCAGCGCCCTTGGTCCGGGATTTTCCGTAGGGGCGGGAAACCAGCCCATGGACAATTTTGCTCCGGGAGAACACCCTGAGGAAGGGCCTTTCCTCCAGGACCTAAATGGCGACGGGGTCAAGGATGCCCTGCTCTTCAAAAAAACCGGGGGCAAGAGGGCACCTCCACAAATAATGGCAATCGACGGACAAACCCACCAGGAGATTTGGGTAAATACTGAGATTTTTTCTTTTGCATTCAGCGGCGGCAATCCTTTGAAGATCATTGAAGATACAAACGGAGACGGAACAGCTGATATAGCCGTTGGTTCCGGGCGATGGGGAGCCCTGGGTGCCGACATCCATATCTTGGATGGAAAGACCGGAGAACAGCTTAATGTTATCCAATACGAAGAACAAACGGAATTTACCGATTGGAACATGGCACAGCCTGTTTTCGGTGTCTCGGTCTTAAGTGATGTATCCGGCGATGGGATCAGGGATATGATGGTACAGAGGACCGCCCAGATCGATGGCGCGGAGGTCTTCGTATTGGAAGTGGTGGATCCGGAAACAGGTACGTTGCTGCGACAGATTCCCATAGGATATGCGGTGGCGGAAGATAACGGGGATGTCAACACCGATGGAAAGGCAGATATCCTGATCTCACAAGGGAACAGTTTGTACTGCCTGGACGGCTCCTACAGTCTATTCATACTATCTCCTGGAAATGATGAGATACTGGACGATGAATTTGAGCTGACATGGAACCTGAAGGCCGTAGAGTGCGAGGTCTTTGTGGACGGTATCAGTTTTGGTCAGTATACCGGCGGGGAGCTCACCCTCACCTTGAGCGGTGGCCAGCATGAGATCATAGTGGAGACCACCGATGAGTTTGGGAGTATCCTTGCCGACTCCATTACCGTCAATGTCCCGGAATCCAATACACCTATGATCCTCAATATCGCCGTAGGTGTGATCCTGGTCATATTTATTATTGTGATTATAGTAATGAGACAAGCCAAATTGAAGAAGAGCACACAACAGTGGAGAGAGAAAAGGATAAAGATAGAAGCATTGAAGACTTCACTTGTAAGGTCACTATCTGACAAGTTAGGCGAGTCCACTGCGTTCCGATGCATTGAAAATGCATCTTCTCCCTCAGGAGCAAGCTCCTTACGGGAGCCAGCAGGGTCGCCTTTACTTGATAAGTCCGAAAAAAGAACTGAAGAGAAAGGACGATCAAAAAGGAAGGGGAGAAGACGGGATCGAAAGAAAAAGGATAAATCTTCATTTGACCCCGATGTGAAAAAGTTCGACGAAGAGATATTGGTGCTGGAAACCAGTGCCGATGAACTGACAAAAGAACTTGAAGAAACAGGGCTTCAATTTGAGAGTCTAAAAAAAGACAAGAAAGTTAAGGAAGATGTGCTGGATGCTTTCCTGAAAGAGAAGAAGGAGATAGAGGCTGACATACGGAAAAGTATGAATTGCCCTGAATGTGGTGCAAAGGTGAAACTGCCGGAAACCGACGAGGAAAAACTACATCTTCACTGCAAAAAGTGTGGTGCAAAGGGCAGGCGGCCAAACCCGAATGCCAACGTATACAAGTATCTGCAAGACGTGAAGTACGATATCGAAGATGCTGAAGAAGAGCTCGACAAGGCAGAAGAAAAGTTGGAAGAGATCGAGCTGGAAATCGAGAAGCGGGAAAAAAAGATAGAAGAGATCGAGGAAGATATTCTGAACAAGAAAGGGGGAAGGGTGGAATCCTCGACAGTTCATGGGGAAGAGGATGAGCCATGGGAGGTGGAAGAATGAGCGTCCCCATGATAGAGGTTAAGGACCTTACAAAACATTTCGGCGGCGGGGCCAATATCGTCAAGGCCGTGAACGGTATCGATTTCAAAGTCCGGGCCGGACAGGCCCACGGCTTCCTGGGTCCCAACGGCGCCGGAAAGACCACAACTATAAAGATGCTGGTTGGGGGTTTGAGCATTACCCAGGGCACTGCTACAATAAAGGGATATAAAGCTGGTTCGGTCAAGGCGAACTCGCTCATTGGATACGTGTCGGAGCAGCCCAAGTTCTTTGATATGACACTTTTCAAATATCTGATCTACATGGGAAGGCTCGGGCACCTGGGCAAAGCGGAGGCAGCAAAAAAGGCCGAAGAGCTGATACTCTGGCTGAAGCTGGAGGAAGCGGCGGACCGTAAAGTAAACAACTACAGCTCGGGAATGAAACAGAAGGCGGCCCTAGCGCAAGCACTGATACACGAGCCGGAGATACTCATCCTGGACGAGCCCACTGCAAATCTCGATCCCGTGGGACGTGCTGGTATGATCGAGCACATATTGGAACTTGTCCGTGACCGTGGACTTACAGTCCTCGTCAGCAGCCACATCCTTGGGGAAGTTGAAAAACTGGCCGATACAGTTACCATCATAAACAAGGGAGAGATAATCCTCTCGGACGATGTTGGTGTTATCAAAGACCAGCTGGCCGGGAATCATTTTCTTCTGGAAACGTCCAAAAATGAGCTGATATTGGAAAGATTGAAGCGGCTTCGATATGTCAAGCGTGCTTGGATCGACGATGAAAATCGGATACAGGTGGTTTCGGAGAAGGACGATGTTCTCGAGGAAGCGGTTACCGAAATTGTCTATAAATCAAAGGCCATTATGATGTCTTTTAAAAAGCGGGACGTATCGCTAGAGGATATTTTCCTGAGCTCGGTTTCCGAAAAAAACGAGAACGGGAAAGGAGGTGCGTCCCATGAGTGAAATAGATACCAAAGGGACAGGGAGATCCGGATCGCGATTTCACATAATCGCTGACAGGGAACTTGAGAAGATATTGAGCTTACCCCGGGCTTTTATCTTTCTTGTTGCGGCCATCATCCTTCCCATTGTCTCCGCTTACGCTGCCGATGTAGACAGTTATCCACTGGATATCCAGGCCCTCATGCTCAAGGATATTCTCTTCTTTACTGTTTATTTCTGGGTAGGCGGAATTGTACTGGCCTTCTTTGCAGCATGGACAGTTTCGGATTTCATTGTCGGCGAAGACAGCCGCGGCACGCTGCTGTCGCTGATTACCAGGCCCATTCGCAGGTGGGAGGTGATCCTGGGTAAATTCCTAGCATATCTTCTATTCGTGGCAGTAATGGAGATTATCGCCATCTTTATAACCATATACGTTCTGGTGACGATCTCTGGAGCCCACCTGTCGGTCATATGGGATCTGTTTCTATATATACCAATACTGCTTCTATATTCACTGTTCGTGGCGGTGGTCTTCGGTACCATCCCTCTCGTTCTCTCCACCGTATCCAAAAGCCGCGTGCTTGTCATGATAATATCGGCGGCCCTGGTCATTGTGATTTATCTCGCCTTCTACATAATCAGGTCCGGTTTTTCGGAATTCTACGTGGATAACCATCTCTATTATTTTGATCCGGGGTATCACATGGGGAATATCTTCATCTCGTTTACCGAGGCTGCGGGAATTGATCTCACACCCACGTTCCAGGAGCAGATGGGGTTGTTTGCAGGTACGCATAATCTTGGAGTGTCACTTGATGAGCCCGATCAGGGATTCCAGCTGGCTTCGATACCGTTGACCAACTATTATTCACAGGCTACCTCCTGGCTGATCTGGACTTTGATCCCGGCCGGACTTACGGTGCTGTCGGTTTTCAGGCTGAAGAAGAAGGAAATACAGTAATTTAGACTCGGAGGTTGGACGATGAAAACCAAAAATATGGGTATTGCACTGGTAGTGGCCGCACTGTTGGTATTCTTGTCCCTGGCGGTTCCTCTTTTTATTTCCGAGGCTGCGGGAAATCAGCCTTGTTGAATGTCATCGGCGCTTTGTTTTCCCCCTAAGGCGAAGAAGTCGAGGTGAACGGCAAGAACCTGAAGGATATGAAACATTTTCAACTTACCGAGATACGCCGTCATGATGTGGGCTGGATCTTCCAGGACTTCAATCTAATAGAGAACCTTGCCGTTCTCGCCAATGTCGTCCAGACCTTACGTTTTGCAAACATGAAGCGGCCCGAGGCGGTTAAGAAGGCAACGGGACTCATGAAACTCCTGGGAATCGAGGATCGGATGAAGGCTCACCCGAGCCATCTGAGCGGTGGTGAGCGGCAAAGAGTTGCCATAGCCCGGGCTCTGGCAAACGATCCGGCAGTTCTTCTCATGGACGAGCCCACCGGGAATCTTGATTACCGCAATGCCGAGAATGTCATGGAAATAATATCCGGGCTCAGAGACAAGCTCGGTACCACCTGCTTGGTCGTAACCCATTCTAAACATATCGCTTCCTATACCGACAGGTCCCTGGAGCTTCGCGACGGCCGTTTCATCGGACAGCACGGCGTGGAAATGGATCTGAACCAGCTCGAGGAAGATAGGGATGTTTTCATCTCAAATGACGGAACTCTCATACTTCCCCCGGATATACTTCCTGTGGTACAAAAGTACGGCGAACTCTGGAAGATCCATGTTGAGGAAGATGCAAATGGGGTGCCAAAAATAATTGGAATGCCCAGCTCTGCCAGCACCAAGAAAATGGCTCGAGGATCGATTGGGAAGTGTCCCGTATGCAAGGCTCCGGTAGAACGGGAAGAATTTCACTGCAGGGCGTGCGGTGCGGAATTGAAAAAGTGAATACTCTGAACCTTCGGGAAAGCGACATCGTCAGTTATTAATAATCTTAGCGTTCCTGATAAGTGAAATGGAATTGAAATAAGAGACAAATTTGTGATCAAAGCCCTGGTACAGACAACATATTTATGGAGGGGTGCTGAGCTTAACGACACTTTTGCCAATTATCTGCAATTTCTATTAGCGCTTTTTGACAATATGTGCAATTTTTATTAGCAAATTATTTAAAGATGAAGGGAGATTATTTGTATATGAACAAGGAACTGCTCTACAGATATAATCCATGGTGGGAGGGCGAGTTCAAGTTCCCGGGTGTGAAACGGACATCTTATCTAAAGGAATTGGATGAAAAACTTTCTACTCGACGATTGGTATTTGTATACGGCCTTAGGCGCTGTGGCAAGACCACTATAATGAAGCAGTTTGTTGCTGAAAAGCTGAAAGATACTGATGCTTCCAATATTTTTTTCATATCAGTTGACCACCCCGCCATTTCAGAGATGTCTCTTTTGAATGTTGTGGATGAATATCGAAGCATATTCCGAATTGGCAGGGAACAACAGGCCTATATCCTCTTCGATGAGGTTCATGCAAGGGAGGGCTTCGAAAAAGAATTGAAAGTGCTTTATGATCTGGAGCCCAATCTCTTTATCATTGCCACCGGCTCAAACAGTTTGATAATAAAACACAGGAGCGGTCATCTGGTGGGACGCAATGCGAGGATGAATGTTGATCCCTTGAACTTTCACGAGTATATTCAGTTCAGATCACTGGATATAAACCCATCTGAAGGATATCTGTTGGGACAGTACATCGAGGATTTCATGGTGACGGGGGGAATGCCGGAATACGTGCTCACCGATGATCCGCAATATATAGAAGATGTGGTTGAGGACATCATTTACAAGGATATTGTACCCAGATGCAATATTCAGACCCCTGTCCTTATGAAAAAAATGTTTTACCTTATATGCCAGAGAGCCGGAAGACGCTTGACGGCCTCAAAACTTTCAAGGGTACTGGGACTTTCAAGAGAGACGGTAACGAACTACCTTAACCTTTTTCAGGAGGCATTCCTTATAGACATTGTTTTAAAAGAAGGTACTCCCAACGAACGTATCTATTCTCCAAAAAAGGTATATGTATGTGACAATGGGATTCTCAGCATTATTAGCGGTGGTATTGCAAAGGGGGCTCTGGCTGAGAATTTAATGTATCTTGCTCTCAGGAAAAAAGGGGAGGTAACTTACTTGGAGCAAGGAGGTAAAGAGGTGGATTTTCTCGTTAAGGGAACTGCCTATGAGATCAAATATCTTGACTCAATAGTAGATAACGACATCAAAAATATTAAGGCCGTTAAAAGCCGAAAAGTGAAAAAGAGAATTATGGTTGCTAGAAAGCCCCAGAAAAGTATTGATGGCATTGATGTGATCGGCATGGCGGACCTGCTCGGGGTCCAGTAAAGAGCGAGGAGTTTCACTTGAGGGTGTGTGGTGCGGAACTGAAGAAATAACGGCTTTGCGGTGGATAGTGGCGTTGTACACCGATAATGGGGTTATCGATTACGTCGACGGGATCCTCACGAGAAAGACTTTTCGTAAAAACATCGCATAACTCCCTTTATCTGCAATTTTTATTCGCGAATAAGGGAGTTATACGAAATATCGGAATCGTCCTATGGTTTAAACGCCGAAAGTTTCAAGATCTTTCATATCAATTCACGAGTAGGTATGCGAAATCCCCGACCATCACAAAATATAATTGACTTTTGTGGTTAGGCGATAAGTTGTCATTCTCCCTCTCCCTAATAAAATAATCTTTAAGTCCGAAGGAAAGTTATATATAGAATGGTAGACGTAGGTATACTTATGGCAGAAGTAGTGTTGAGTACAAAGTTTCCAGAGGAACAAGTTGAGACGATAAGAAGTATTGTAGAAGAGAAGGGAATCACCGTCTCGGCTCTTTTAAGAGAACTCTTGGATGGGGAGATAAAAAAGAAAAAGGTGGATTGGGGTGCCTCTTGTTTCGGCTTAGAACCTCGAAGTGATGAACCTAAGAAGAGGGAAGCTACTGTGGATGATATTGTGTATGGGATGTCGTAGTATGGGAAGAATAAAATATCCACCTATTTTTATAGATACCAGTGCTTGGGTGGCATTAAATGAGAAAAAAGACATCCACCATAAAAAAGCAAGATCATTCATAGAGAAAAATAAAAACGGTGAACTAAATTTTGGACCCATACATACATCAGAGTTGGTTCTACAAGAAACCTATACTTTTTTATTGTACAATTACAATTATAGAGCAGCAATGGATATTATGGGAAGAATATTGCAATCAAATGTAATCATTCATCCATTTAATTCTCTAAATTTTTTAAATATCTGGGAAAATATTGAAGAAAGAAAAACTAAACTTTCCTTCGTTGATTGGAGTATTGTGACATATATGAAAAAATATGGTATCAACTATATATTTACTTTTGATAGCGACTTTTCTAAAATAGGGTATGAAAAAGTGCCAGAACTTTAAATATATTGTATTATTCAATTAGCCTAACCCCAGGAAAGCAAGATGGTCGGGAACTCTGCGCTTGTAGGGAACTATCCCCCTACAATGCTCGGAGCTAACGCCCTCGGATAACTTGTGGCAGTCGTAAATCGGAATTTCCCCATGACTTTATTCATGGAGAAAATCATATGAACAAAGAACTTTAAGCTACCATAAGGTAAGATCGAAAAATAATTCCTCCGCTACTTCGGAAACCGGACCAAGAAAAAGGGATAGGGATTAAAACTACGTTTTAGTATAAGGCATGTTTTCCGAAATTTTCCTGCTGGCCTTCGCCAACGGAAAGCTACGTCCCGAAGGCATTTTTCGGCGATTCTGATAAACTGTGAATTCTCCCCCAATTAACCCCCTTTCCAACCACGAATTCTTGGCCCTATCGGGCTCGTATAACTAGCCGGTTTCAGGCTCTCGGCCTGTCGGCCTCCACCCAAATTCCTACCCCGCCAATACCGATACCAATGAATTGTTTCCCCCGACGGAAGTTCGTGAACCTGCCAATCGTTATACGTAATACCAGAATCGCTCGGTGGAAATATTCAATTAGGAGGATTTCCACATAGAATGAAAATCGAAGAATAACTACAGAACGAATAGTCGATAATGAAGTTCCAGAAGAAAATCACATCATGCTTTTTTACATTTCATAGAAAATAATATATATTATGCATGATATTAATATATATAATCCTTTGGAGTGGTTCCAACGCAGACATGGAAGGGTAAAGAACTTGTAGTGGATAACTATCGGAATGCCGATAAGGAGATGTTAGAGTGTGATATCACCATAGATGATGTGATATGGGTAATGGAGAACGGAAGTGAAGTCAAGAAACGGAAAAAGGGATTTACTGAAAAATGGTGTCATAGAGGAAAACACATCCTAATCGTCATGGTTGAAGATCGTGTCGAATATTGGTTGATCGGACATGTGGGGAAGATTAAAGCAACCAAAGATAAAATGAAAATCTTGAGAGGAGGGAAATAATGGCTCACAAGTGCAATATCTGCGATAAAGAAATGACAGAAGTTGATGATGTCGATTTAAAAGGTTTCAAGATACGGGGTTGGCGCTGTGAATGCGGTAATACTCATAGCAATTCGGATGATGTTGATGTTATCGTAAAATTCTTCAGATATATGAAGAAGCGCAAAGAGTTATCTCTGTTCAAAACGGGGAATAGTTTGGCTGTGAGGATCCCAAAACCTATTGCGGACCTCTATCATCTGAATCCGTATTCTAAGGTCATCATTGAAGCCAAGACAAAAGAGATCAGATTGAAAGTCTTACAATAAGTCAATTTGAATCCGAACCAATTATCGAAACTCAATATCTGGAACTTCATTCTCTCTAAAATTTGAATGTAAATCCTCCTAAATACTTGGAATTTCCACAGGGTTGGAAATGCAGGATTGAGGTTAAAATGTCAGAATCGTGCTATGCTTTTAAGCCGAAAGTTTAACTTTTTTCATCGCAGTCCTGGTCGGTATCGCTCTCGGTGCAGTTTCGTATGTCCTTCTAAACGAGGAAGATACCGAAAAAAATCAAAATGAAATGGGTCCGATCATCGAGAAAATATCGATAGACGATGCCAATGAAATGATAAGGGTAAATTCCGATTTAATTATCCTGGACGTCAGGACCTCGAACGAGTTCGGAGATGATCGATTGGTAAATTCCATCAATATCGATTTCTATGGCGAGACATTCAGGGACGAGCTAAATAAACTGGACAAGAACGGTACATATATTATTTACTGTCGAAGTGGGAATCGGAGCGGTCAGACCCTGGAAATAATGGACGAATTAAAATTCATGGAAGTATATGATTTCGGAAGCTTTGTGGAATGGAAAGGGGCCGGATACGATACGGTAAACGGATGAGGGATTAACCGAAAACTACGATGAGTTAGATTCTTCCTTTATCAACACTATACCTTTCCCCTCCTTGCCGTTGACCTTGATTATCAACGGTTTTTCAAGGTGAGCGTGCCTGACAAAGCGGCCCTTCTTCTCAAACTTCAATTTGCCCAACCATTCCCAGTCAATTCTATCTTCGGTGGAACGGCTCGACACGCTCAGATAGGGTATGCCCAGAGCGGATATGTTATGGAAGAAGTGAGAACCCTGTGACTGGGTGACGTCAATGTCCAGCATGGGTGCCTCAACAATGGCCCCGACCCGGGATATCTGGCCCCATTTAACGGGTATTCCCAGCCATCTATCGAAACTGCCCCACCTTCCCGGTCCCAGAAGGAGATATGATCCTTTCTTCATTGTTGAATTGATCTCGCCGATCTCGTGGGCTATCAATTGGGTCTGGTTTCTATCCATTTCCGACGGAAGAACCATGACTATGTCGGAAATGTCATCGATCAAGCCGTTGCCCATAGCCTTATCGGAATAGACGATAACCCCCTCATTATCCTCCACTCCCTTTATCATGACCAGGCTCTTCTCCTTGTTGGATATAATGGGACGTATCTGGAGGATGTGGAACTCCAGTTGATCATCACGTCCATTCGATACCGCGAATTCTATCTCCACAGAACCGCCAAGACTTCTGGAACCTATCTCCAGGAGGTTCCGGAGAATATTTGCAAGTGGATACCTCTCGTATTTCAGAATACCGGCAAAGGTTATGACTTTGTGTCCCTCGTGGTACGGTCCATCTCGAATAATATCATCGTTCGGGTTATAGACGCTGGCAGTAAGGTCAAGTATTCCGTCCTTTTTAGCGTCAGAGATGTTCACAATCCTGAGTGTCGCATCCTCTCCCTCTGTGAGATCAAAATCCCTGCGGGCCAGATCGACGCAGTAGAATTGTCGTTGTGAATTTTGAAGTATTTCCCCGGTGGTCGA
>Ga0187827_10006802_pt1 | contig 12909 bp, 10 predicted proteins | sample ETNtaG_39_FD_167969 | JGI IMG/M metagenome (GOLD analysis project Ga0187827, IMG submission 167969) | Marine microbial and viral communities from oxygen minimum zone, Eastern Pacific Ocean - ETNP2014_SV_150_PacBio MetaG (Illumina Assembly) | ecosystem: Environmental > Aquatic > Marine > Hypoxic... | reverse complement strand
CAGAGCCAGGTCACCGCTTTCGATTCCATAGAAACCGATTGTGCGGTGCTCATTCGGGTCACCGGGGTATCCCCGGCGAAGGTTGTTTACAAGGGTCTCTTTGCCGAGATAGTACGGGAACGGCACCGTTCGCATGTTCCGGCGATCGACGTAATGAACCGCAATTGTCCGGCTGTCGGGCGACCAGGCGTACGTGGGGCCACCCCATACGTACGGCCCGATTTCGACGTCGGGGCGGTTGTATCGCCCGAGCTGCACGCTGGAAATAGACGGTACACCAACCTCCGTCGCCCGGGTCAGCGTACTTGTTCCCAGATGGAAGAGCCAGAGGTCGCCGTCTTGAAGGAAGGAGACATAACGGCCGTCAGGTGAGACAGCCAGGTCCGACTTATTGCCCCCTGTCTTCGTGAGACGCTTCCCGCCCCCATTCGTGAAGGACACACGCCATACGTCGCCGGAGCGTAAATAAATAAGGCCTGCCGCGTCGGGTGTCCACACAAACAGATCTACGCCTCCCGTGCCTTCGATCTCCGAGGTGAGACGGCGCAGCCCTGAGCCGTCGCCCCCAACGATCCATATCTCGCGGCGTGGCAGTCCAGAGTCGTTCCAGAGGAACGCGAGTTGGCGGCTGTCGGCTGACCAGGCGGGGGAGGTCGGCGCTGTACCGGTAATTGAAGGCTGCGAGACGATACGATCGATAGTGAGCGCCGGTTCTTGACCGGCGCCGGCGGTCAGCGCACCCAGGGACGCCTTGAAAAATTTGCCAGGTAGTTTTTTTTGACCACCGTATACTGGCTCATCTTTCTCAAATATGGTGGATTTATCTACGGATTTTTGAGAACACCCAACAATCAGTAATAATACAAATAATAATGTCTTTCTCATATCAAACTCCTTACCCAAATCTATCCATCCTCCCATAAACAAAAAACCCCGCGAATGCGGGGCTGGATCTTGTCTAGGGCAGCAATTCATAGCGAACATCGGGTCTGTCTGAGTGCGGTTCATAATCACCCCAAAATTCTTCTGCAAACTTAAGCCCTGCTTTTTCCATGACTCTAATTGATGCTATATTATCAATCATGGCTCGAGCAACAATAAGTTTATCCATTCCCTTCCCTCTTTTAACAAGCGCTTTTGCCACCTCAGTTGCGTACCCGAGCCCCCAGAACTCCCTTTTCAGGCGCCAGCCAATTTCAACTGCGTCATTTATATCTTGGTCAGGTTCAAACTGGAACCAGCCAATATAATTTTCCGTGCGCTTAAGGTAGGCTGGGAAAATACCAAACTCCTCCCCGTGACTGTAGGATTTCATGATTCTTGGCATCGACCTTGATTTCACTTCATCAAAGGTCATTACTTTTCCCGGTGTAATGTATTTCATCACTTCAGGATCACTATTAAGCTGAAACAGCAAATCAACCTGTTCTTTCCTGAATTTCCTTAGTTGTATCCTTTTGGTGCTGATTGGTTCCTTCATGAAATAGCAAACCTATTATTTACAAGAAATTGCATATTGTTTTGATAATTTTTTCAACTTCACACCCAAATGTAACAACACCCCAAAAAACAAAAAACCCCGCTATTATACGGGGTCTCATGTTGTGGTGAGTGAGATAAATCTATTTAAGGAAAATCATTTTCTTTGTCTGCTTGAAGTTTCCAGCCTGTATAGTATATAAGTACAAACCAGCACTCACTGGCTGACCTGTATTGCTGGTAGCGTTCCACTGGATAGATTTATAGCCAGCGTTTTGCTCTTTGTTAACCATAGTTTTGACTGTTCTGCCCATCATATCGTAAATAGTTATGTTTACCAATGCATCTTCCGGTAAAACATAGCTGATTGTTGTCAATGGATTGAAAGGATTGGGATAGTTGTTATTCAAACTATATTTAATTGGGGTCTGACCAAATTCGCCTTCAATAACGCTTACTGTTCCACCACCTTCCCAGTAAATATCATCCAGCCCAAATTCACACGACGCACCATTCACTTCCAGTATGACGAATTCATAACTCAACATGCGTAAATCAATAAATTCGCCCCGGATATCTTCCACGGGGATTGATGCCTGCCCCCAATTGCCGTCCCTGACAAGTCCATAGGTTGTCTGGTTCGCTGGAAAATCAACATACGACTGATTGCCCCAGGCATCTATAATACCGATCTGAAATGAAATATTTGCCGGGATTTTGATCATGAATTTTAAATGTCCTTCTTCAAAATTGAACAGGTTAACCGGCTGCATGGACATGATTCCTGCGCCAAACCAGCCTGAACCGGTGGTTTGCCATGATATACCGTTCTCACCTTCATAGGGCGGAATACTGCCTTCGCTTAAGGTACCTTCCCAGACATAGATTTCCGCATCGTCACCGGCTACCAAACCGTTATCAATCGGAGTTGTGTCTGTAAAGAGGCCAAAGGTACCTCCCTGGAAAGTGGGCGGCCCGATATGAACTTCACCCTGCCCGTTCCATTCCATCACTTTAATGTAGTCAACGTACATGTCGGCAGGGAATGGCATGGAAATCGGTAATCCGCTTCCACCAATATAAACTGCATCTGTAAATGCTCCGCCTATTGCCAGATTGGCTATGAGGTAAAAGGGTTCTTGAAATTCTGCACTAACACTATCTATCGGAAATGGTTCTGTGTATAGATCGTACTCAACGTTATCATCAATAACGGTAAACCGGATACTGTCAGTATCCCAGTATATTCGATATATTAGAAATCTGTCATTCAGGTTATCATAATTATAGTATGGCCTGCAGTAATCATCATCCGGATCCCATGAGATACTGGCGGCACCAGATGGATTTTCTGGGACCACAGCTTCATCTGCATAAAAAATAGCGTTTGCCCCAACTACTTGATTAACGGTTGAATTATCTAAACCATTGCCGTTGTTGTGATCATCGTGTAAATCCCTGAATTCCTGGCGAGAACCCATTTCCATCATATCGAGTTCGCCACAATGAGGCCAATTGAGATTTGACGTTCCAAGCAGCCATACTGCAGGCCATCCTCCAAGATCAAGGTCCGGCACCCTTACTCTTGTCTCAATTACACCGTATTGAACCGAGACTTTTGCTTTTGTGGTCACCTTTCCAGACGTATAGTTTAACGGATTCCCCCATTGGTCGACAATATCGGGTCCTGATTCTTCCAGTGCCGTAATATGCAGCGCATTATTCCCCGGTTCACCAGGGATGCCAGCTATCTCGACATTTTCTTCCTTGTAGAATTCCAGTTCACCATTGCCCCAGCCCCAGGAACCATTTCCGGTGATCTTCATCCAGTTATCCAGGTTATTAAAATTCTCTTCCCATAAAACATCGCCAATTTGTGCATGGCAGAAGTTCGCAGATAGAATAGCGAATATTATTAAATAATTTTTCATTTATATTTTATCCTTATAATAACTTAAATTATTATGTATTCCATATAATTTAGCTAATATTTAAATATGAAATCAAACAAATTATTTATATTTTACAATAATCCATCCATCAGGTTATGAGCTCAACCTATATATTATTTTTATGTTAGATGGATGCGATTAAGTGGCGAACCATACCACAAATGAAAAACACCGCGGCTTAAGCGCTATTGCTTAAATCTCAGGCGGATTAATCCCCTGGGGTTTCGTCACCGTATCACTTTTTCCCAGGCTTTTTTGAATTGAAAAGAATTTTCCTTTATAAAAATGAACGCAGAAGTCTTCATATTGTTCAAGAGCTGGATTCCATAAAACCTTTGAAAAATCCCGATAATGCAGATATGCCCCTTTTGCCACCCTTTTCGATACACCATACGGATAGTAGAAAGTCCCATCCTCATTTACTACGGTCGAATTGGCTGCAGAAAACCACGGTTTAATACCGATCATCTGCCTGACTTCGGCAATAGATTTACCTCTAAGCTGTTTTTTTAATTGCGAATAAGTACGTTTCTCTTCAGGTTTTTTGCTTATTATTCTGTAAGTGCCGTCGTAGTTTAATTGTAAAGACCGGCCATCCATTAAACTTACATATTCCATGACCTGGCATAAAACCATATTGGAGATTAAGACGATTGGGATTAATAGATATTTCATTATTTGTTTCCCGGTCTGTCTTTTAGAGTGAAATACTTTTCTAATTGAAGCGCTCACCTCTGAATCTACCCACCAACCAGGCAATTATTCTAACCCATGTTTAAGAAACAGGTTATTAACTTGATCTATTAAATCGTCTACGGATTTATTGAGGGTATTAATTGGTTTTTCAAATATCATTTCTGCTCTTATAGACGTATCTATTGTCCATCGTGTTTTAGGCTTAATATCATACAGTCCTTTAACTATAACAGGCAATATTTTTACTTTTGCATTAACAGCCATATGAAAGCCCCCTTTTTTAAATTGGGAAAGTCTCCCTGTAATCGTTCGTGTCCCCTCAGGAAAAATTGCAATATGATATCCATCCTTGATTCGTTCCTGGGCTATTTCTATACTTTTTCTAGAATGAATAATATTTTTTCTATGTATGGGTATTCCCTTCATGGAACGCATCATCAATCCAATAATAGGTATTTTGAAATTTTTAGCTGCTATAATACCTGTATATTTTCCCTTGATAACGAATGGAAGAAAAAATATATCTAAAAAACTGGAATGATTGTGCATGATAACGTAGGGACCGTTATCCGGAAAATCCCCTGTAATTTTATATCTAACTCCCAAAGATTTAAATATTATATACGAGAATACACTGGCTGTCTTATACGCGTATTCTGGAACCAGGATCATTAAAATAATTACAGGTGGCCCCAGGATTACCAATACAATTAAAGTTCTTAAATAAATAAATATACTGTTCAATACTTGAAATAGATTCTTCATATACATTAAATAATTTATGTGTTGCTGTGGTGAGAGTATAATTCTTTTTAACTAAATTGAGACAATAAAAAGAAACTGGTACCGAATTTTCTAACATATAATGCACTTGTTTCCAGCGACACAGCAATTGTGACTATCTAAATCCACAAACCTTTCTCAGCTGCGCTTCAAAGAGTTTGTAAGGGAAACAAGTATAGTCGAAATCAAAATTAGAGCCGGTGGCGCCGGTAATCAGGACAATGCGTACTTCACTCACCGGACACCTCAACTATATTTATTGGTTGTTTAAGCGACCACCAGGTAGACACGCATAAACCAAAAATGATGTGCCAGATGCCCCACCAGGCAGCGATAATTGCCATACCGCCGAGACCTGCGAAGAAATTGAGAATCAATACAAGACCGAGAGCAGCGTTCTGGGTTCCCACCTCTATGGAGACGGCGCGCACATCCTGGGTGGGCAGACCTGCCAAACGTCCCGCACAATAACCCAGGCTGAATGCCAGTGTATTGTGCAGAAATACAACAAAAATGACCAGCCCGATCACCTGCAGGAATATCTGCCAGTTCGCTTTAAGAGCCAGCGCTACTACAGCAATGAAAACCACAAAAGAGAAGATTCGGAAAGGTTTTTGAATTTTGCCAGCAGGTTTCGGGAAAAAATGAGCCAGGGTCATCCCCATAGCCATAGGAATCACCAGGATGATAAAAATAGTCTTAAAGATATCGGCGGGATTCAGGCTTACGGCTCTGAGAATGGGAGCAGTATGAGGGTTCAGGCTGCCCCAGATGGAGAGGTTCAAAGGAGTCATAAAGATGGCTGCCGCGGTTGAGACAGCGGTCATACTGATTGAAACGGCAGTGTTACCCCGTGCCAGGTAGGTCATGATATTGGAGAGGTTTCCCCCGGGGCAGGCGGAGATTAGAATCATTCCCATTGCCATGGAGGGGCTGGGTCGGATAATCATCGTAAGTAAAAAGGTAAAAGCAGGAAGGAGAATGAACTGGGAGCCCAGCCCGATGGCGGGCGCTTTGGGTGAAATAAATATCCGTTTGAAATCTGCCACCCTAAGATCCAAAGCTACTCCTAACATCATCAAACCAATCACGAAATTAAGGGCGGCAATCGTCTGGGGGTTAAAATTCAACCGAATTTGATCAATTGCTGCAGCGTCCATCATTTACACCCTAGGTTTCTTTTTACTTTCAGCCTGCACTGCCGTTTTCATGCCTGCGTTACACCTTTGGCAGGCAGGCTAAGTACAAAGAGGCCAGGCCGTGCCTTCGTCGATCATCTATTTTAGACAAATGTTCGTCTTTGAATCATTCCTCCCGCTCCTCAAGGAATTTTTTCAATTGATCCTCTGATATCCTATAGTTTCCATCCCCAAAATTATATGCTTTCAACATACCGTCGTGTATAAAGGAAATGAGATCTAAAGCCGGGATTTTGAGTCTTTCGGCAATCTCTAATGGGGTATAATAAACTGCTTCTTTGATATTGTACCCTACATCAGGTTTGTCATCATTCACTACTAAAAGGTTTTTATTAAGTATGTCTCTATATTCAACTAATATTTTTTTAGGAACCTGATTATAAAACCGCCATTTAGTGATCGAAGTTCTAGTATAACCAAGTTTTTCCGCTAATTCTTCATCTGTGTAAACGCTGAAATAATCAGCCAGTATATCCAAAATTCTTTTCGTTTTCCCTCTTTTTACAATGTCGTCCATGACTGTATATAAAAATAAACTTGTTTTAACAGAGTGTACATATCAGGCTAGTGCACATAGGAATAAGATCGAATCTACCGCCATCCTGACAAACAAAAAACCCCACGAGTGTGGGGCTTATTGTGAATGATGAATATTTTATTGCTTATCTTCCTCTGTTTTTTTCGTGACCTCATAGTCTAAATCCTTCCAATAATCCATAGTATCCCAGTAGGTGTGCAACTCAGCTATTTTCCCATCTTCATCTATACGAAAAACTTCATAATAACGGACATCAACCGTCTTACCAGTTTCTTTATGAGTTACTTTCCAGACACCATAGACCCTTACCCAGTGTTTCCCTTTATGGCCATCGTTGGCATAGAATTCCAGATCATTATATTGAATATCGGAATGAAATTCGTATATACCATTATTGTTATCGATGGTTTCCGCCTTATTTATGGTATCACCTATCGCCGGACCAAATTCTTTGTAATTATCAGCTAGTAAATCCGCGGCAGTTTTCATATCATTCGTTTGATATGCTTTGTACAGGCTTTTTACAGTATTAATATCCCTTTCACGGTAGGGATATTGATCTGAATTCTGTGATTGACTACAGCCGTTAATTCCAAGTGATACTGCGCAAAGGCACAATAAATAATTTTTTAACATAAGATTCTCATTCAATTAGTAAATGAATATAAGAAATAATTAGTTTGAATATTAATTGAATTATAGTCCCGCAAGCAAAAGGATCCGGTAAAGCCGGTATTTAATGATGATTAGGATAGTTTTGAAGCATCACCGCTACAGAATCAAGGCCCCCTTCGTTTTCCGCGGGAAATAATTCCGTTGTGGGTTTGACTATGAAAATATTCAGGATTTATCTGGTCCATTTGTATAAAACTTCACCGCCTATGATGGTGTAAACAATTTCAGCTTCAACAATCTCATCTTCCGGTACGGTCATTATATCTTTTGAAAGAACGGTAATATCAGCAAGTTTACCGGGAGTGATAGAACCTTTGAGATCTTCCTCAAAAGCAGCGAAGGCGTTATTGATCGTGTATGATCGCAGTGCCTGTTCTCGGGTCAACCGCTGTTCCGGCTGAAAAATATTTCCATCAGGTAGCTCCCTGGTGACAGAACAGTGAAAACTGGCGATAGGACTTATTTCTTCTACCGGCGGATCAGTACCATTCATGATCAGTGCACCGGATTCAGCCATGGAACGAAAAACATAACCTCGTTCTTTTGTACGATCCACTCCCAGGCGGTCTATCACCCAGGGGCCGTCAGAACAGGCAAAGATGCCCTGTATCCCGGGAATCACTCCCAGCGACGCGTACCGGGGCAGGTCATCAGGATGGGTGACCTGGGCATGTTCTATGCGCCAGCGCAGGTCCTTTTTTTCTGGATAGACGGCAAACTGTTCTTCGTAAATATTGAACAATTCCCGCGCCGCCCGGTCTCCGATACCCTGAATTGCCAATTGATAATCATGCTTCATGGCCAGTTCCGCTGAATGCCGGATCTCCGGAACAGGCGTTACATTCAATCCAAAACTGCCGGGGCGGTCTGTATAAGCTTCAAGCAGCCAGCCTCCATGAGTTCCAAGGGCACCGTCCAGGACCTTCTCTCCGATACAGCGGATGGTAAGAAAATTATTTCCATAATCCACCAGCCGGTAATCTGCCAGTTTTTCTGCCATTTCAACGGCAGGCTCCTGAATGGCCATGTAAAGGCGTATCGGCAGGCTGCCTTCAGCGGCCATCATCTTCAGGTGGTCAAGCTCTTCCCAGGTTGAGCCCATATCCTGAAAACTTGTAATGCCATTTTCGATAGCATTTTGAGCTGCCAGTATCACCTGCTGACGCATATTCACCTCAACTTCTTCTGGGGAACGCTGGGTCTGATAAGTTTTCAGGGCATCCCGCGCAGGCTGGGCTGCGTATTCCCTGAGCATGCCAGTGGGTTCCCCATTTTCATCTCTGACTATTTCACCCCCGGGAGGGTCAACTGATCTCCTGGATATACCTGCCGCCTGCATTGCTGCCTGATTGACAAATACACCATGACCACTGGTGTGACTAAGGAATACAGGGTTCTGCGGACTCACGGCACTCAGTTTATGGTGGGTGGGCAACCCTTCCACATTGGGCTCCGGCTTCGTATTCCATTTATCCTGATGCCAGCCCCGTCCAATGATCCAGGTTCCCGGCTTCTTTTTTTCTGCTTCCGCTGCTACCAGTGCAATAATAGCTTCCCAGTTCTCTGCATACCGCAGCTCCAATTCCATCAATGAGGCCCCCAGGGAATAAAAGTGACCATGCCCTTCGATAAATCCCGGGATGGCCAGCATCCCTTTCAAGTCTATCACCTTTGTTTTTTTCCCGGTATAACGCCGCATTTCACCATCACTCCCGACCGCGGTAATCCTGTCTCCTTTTACTGCCAAAGCTGAAACCTGGGGCCATTGATCATCCATTGTTACGATCCTGCCGTTACGAAGTACCAGGTCGGCTGGTCCATCGGATCCCCGACAGGCAATAGATGTAAATATACCTGTAACTGTTATAAAAAAAGGCAGGAACCATTTTCTCACAAAGCCGGGATAATTTGAATAATAATAATTCATTTCACGCTCATATATATTCCTAACCTATATGGAAATCTACTACTACTCCGCCAATACCCAACAAGTTGGCGGGGCTTTCTTCTGAAGGTAAACTATATTTATTCTTTACCAGTTTGGCTTGTACCGGACCCGCCCATTACAGGGGACCAATGGGATGTGCGGGTTTTCCATTCTTTACCTTCTTTTACAAAGGATTGACTTACCCGTGTTAAATAATGACCCACGGCTTCGGCTCCTTTTGGTTTCATGTACCCTTCTGAATAATACATTGCCACCGCAGCCTTACCAGGGGCAAGAACAACAACTTCGATATGCTTGGGTGTGATATTAACTGCATCGTACGTTTCTGGACGTCCTGATGGATCTATTGTGTTCAGTAATCCACCGCTTGACCAGAATTCCAAAGCACCGTTCTTGGAATAATCGTTTAGCGATTTCTTCATTTTATTCAAATGTTCAAAACTATCAATGATCCTTTGTTTTACATCTTCAGCATCGCCCGCCATTGACAATGAACTGGCAATGGCGATCACCGCGATTATTTGAATCAACTTTTTCATTTTATCTCCTTTTTATCAGTATGGATAACAGAATCTACCACCTCACCCACAAACAACAAACCCCGCCTAGGGCGGGGTTTGATAGTTATACCTGACACTTCTAGCTACAGTCTAAACACGGTCTAACTAATTATTATCGCGAACAAATCCTTTCCATTCCCGCATATAATCAATAAAAACATCACTCAGATCTGCTTCCCTGAGCTGCTCAGCGGTGAAAGGAGCCCGTGGTGGGTTATAATTTTCTTGAGAAAGATTTTCAGGCCATTCAGGATGAGGTATTCCAACCCGCGCTACTCCAATGAGATCAGCACCCTGATTCATTAATTCCTGAGCATCTGCTGTAGACCAGACACTCCCCGTGCTGATAATGGGAGGCAAATCATTAATACTCCGGGTAAACCACTCGGTCAATGTCCTGGGGTCATAAGGATACTCTTTTGAATTTGCGAATACGTCCCAGCAAGAAAGGTGTATAAAATCTACTCCTTCATCTCTAAGAGAACAGGCAAGGTTAATACTATCATCCAGATTTATTCCCATATTACTGATCTCGGGAGAGATTCGAGCACCCACAATAAATGAATCTGGAACATTTTCTTTTATGGAACGATATATCTCGATCAAAAATCTAGACCTGCCTTTTAACCCTCCACCCCATTCATCCGTCCGCATGTTTGTCTTTGTACCCAAAAACTGTGATATAAGATACCCATGGGCTCCATGCAGCTCGATACCATCAAAACCTGAATTAACACAGCGAACAGCCGCGGAAGTAAAATCCTGAATGATTCTTTCTATATCTTTTCCAGATGCAGAGCGGGAAAAGCCACTCTCTGACTCATCGCAACGGACCCTGCTGGCTGATACAGGTTCTCTTCCTGTCAAATGTTGCGGAGCACGCATTCCGCCATGATATAATTGTGCGAAAACCAGGCTGTCATGAGTATGAATTGAATTTGTCAGTGTACTTAGATTATGGATGTGTACATCATCAAATACACCGAGCTCTCCTTCCCATCCCTGGCCATCTTTGGAAACATGTGCAGCGGCAGTTGTAATGATCCCAAAACCGCCTTCAGCACGACGAGTTAGCCACCTGATTTCATTATCAGAAAGAGTGCCGTCAGAATGACTCTGTTTATTTGTCATTGCGGCAAGTACAGCACGGTTACGTGCACTATGCCCTGTACGATTAAACATATATGAATCGGTTGGGTTAGGAATATTATGTTGGACCATTCTTAAATCTACCCACCTCTCCTATAAACAAAAACCCCACGAATGTGGGGCTTGATATTGTGAAAAGGGTAAATTTATTTAAGCAGTACCATCTTCTTCGTTTGCCTGAACTCACCTGCCTGTATCGTATATAAATATAATCCTGCTGATACTGATGCCCCTTTATCATTGGTGGCGTTCCAGCGTACTGAATTAAAGCCAGCAGTTTGATGACTGCTGATAAGTGTGCTGACTTTCCGTCCCATCATATCGTAGATGGTGATTTTTACCAGTGCAACCTCTGGTAGATCGTAGCGTATGGTTGTGGCTGGATTGAATGGATTAGGATAATTCTGATGGATCACATAAGATGTTGCGAGTCTCTCATTATCAATATCCATCCATTCTAAGGTCACAGAAATGACATCTGAGTACAAGCTCCAGAAACTAGTGTAGGCAGCAACTCTATAATAATATTCTATATCCCACTCCAGATTATTATCAGTAAAAAAGTTTTCTTGGACATAATTTGCAACAAGATCAGTGTTGAACAGGGAATCTGTAGAACGTTCTATTAGATAATACTGAACTTCTGCGATAGGTTCCCATGTTAACATAACTGAAGCATCTTCAATAGTGAATTGTAAACCTGTTGGACCCGCTATAAAATATTCGAAGGCTCCCATATCAGGCGCTGTACCAAAATAATCAGTAATATCTTCAATACCGTCCCCATCTAAGTCTGCCGTCCCGGCATCAATACAGGGCGAACCCTGTTGTAATGTAAAGTCGCCGTTTTCTGCATCTGTAAAGAGTGGGTCAGCAATAATATTCCCTTCATCTTCCCAATTAATATTACTGTAGGTGATGGTGGATGAAATATAAGACAATGAAACATCAGTTGGAATATTATCCCAGAAAATAGAATTCGAAATAGTAACATTTCCCGTCAATCCAAAGGGATCAATCCCACCACCAGAAGTTTCAGAATGATTTCCATAGAAAATAGAGTTTGTTAACAACAAATTGGACTCATTCCATATGGACAAACCAGCCCCACGATCAGCAATATTTTCAAATACTCTAACGCGATTCATTTCAGAATCACCTATATCCATATAGATCCCTCCACCGGATCCAGGATAAACAGTTCCATATAATACTTCACCTTCTGTAGCTGAATTGCCAAATATAGAAACATCATCAAGATATGCTACTGAAGCAGCGATCATTATTCCACCACCCAACCAGGTAGCAGTATTTTCAGAAATAATAATATTTGATAAAGATGGTCCATCTTGTTCCCATATCGATATACCACCCCCAGCATAAGCATGATTCCCTGTAACGATCAAATCCTCAAGAACAGGAGTAGATGGAGACATCTGATAATCCCAAAACCGAGGATTTGGTGGACAAATAAATATTCCACCACCACCATAGCATGCTGCACTTTCTGCATATCCACCTGTTATGGTCAATTTTGCAACCCTAACATTTTCGCACCTTTCTATAATTAACACGCGTCTTTGCCTAATGGAATCGGCTTCGGCATCTAATATCGAATTTTCCCTATTATCACCGATCAAATGAACATTCTCTGGAAGGACAATTGGAAATTGCTCACCAGTTGTCGATGGTGAATAAATACCCTCACGAATATAAATAGTTGTAGTTATCGTAGTATCATCTCTAACTAGACTTAAAGCATGTCCAATTGTTTTTAAAGGATCTGATACTGTACCGGGATTGTTATTATCGCCATCAACGGATACATAAAATGAATTTTCTTCTATACAATTACCGGATATTTCATTTTGAAGGTACTCTGCAAAATCATTTCTTGATTTAAGTACATATTTATTTACACTATTTGAAG
>Ga0187827_10006795_pt1 | contig 12922 bp, 5 predicted proteins | sample ETNtaG_39_FD_167969 | JGI IMG/M metagenome (GOLD analysis project Ga0187827, IMG submission 167969) | Marine microbial and viral communities from oxygen minimum zone, Eastern Pacific Ocean - ETNP2014_SV_150_PacBio MetaG (Illumina Assembly) | ecosystem: Environmental > Aquatic > Marine > Hypoxic... | reverse complement strand
AGAAAGAAGTATTAGAGCAGAAGAAAGAAGTATTAGGGGAGAAGCGAGGACAATTGAAAAGGACAGATTGGCGAAGAAAGCTGCTGTTGCTGCAAATTTCGTCAAGCTTGAAAAAGCTAAAGGAGAGCAAAAATCATTATTGATTACAGATATTGTTACTCAGATGGATAGTTTCTTTAAGCTTGGTAAGAGGGGGATGGCGAAATTTACTAATGAAGTGCAAGGAAATTCGGATAGACAACTTTACCATACGATGCCAGTTTTATCTGACAATTATACGACTACATCAGGAGGAAGAATTGCGACTATTGATATTAAGGGGGCGATTAGAAATCTAGACATGGGTCTAATAAGGTTGATGGATGAGACTGCGAAAAAGCCCGAAGATAAGATAAAGGCTGAATGGATGAAGAATGCCAAAAATATGCTAATGGATCCTAGTGACCCAATTCGTAAGCAGCATATGGAAGATTTTATTGCTAGAAATTCAAATGAGTTTGGACCAATACCCGAGGGATTCTCCAAAAGATCTAACAATGCTAGGACAAAAAGGTATTCAGCGATGGCTCTTTTAGATGCAAGAAAGATAGCTTATGAGCTGCTTGAAAGTGGTCTTTTATTTGGAGAAGATTATAACGATGAGACAAATAATTCTGAAACGAATAAAGATGGTGGGTTTAGTCTTAGTAAAGGGATCAAAAAGAAACAATAATGCCAGATAATCCGATTAAACTAGAAGATCTTGAAAAGCCAAAAAATACTGGATATAAAGAAACTAATAAATATGGAGACGACGATTGGGCGACACCTCCAAAAGAAGAAATAGATAAAAAGAAAGAAAAAGATGCCTCAAGCAATTAATGTAAAAAGATCACAAATGGGAATCCTTGGCAGAATGTTTTCCACTAATCTTTCGGATAACGAGGAGCAAGCCATAAGCCCAGATCTTTTTAAAATAGAATTTGATCCTTCAATACAATCTGATTTGCCAGGACAGGCTGGTCAAAGCATTTATCAGCCAATGTTTGATGAGTTTGAAGCTGTTTATGAGAATGTGACTGGGAATTCTATACGATTAGGGAAGGGCAGCCGCTACACTAATATTGTCGATAGGGATGCGGATCAAGCTTCAAGTTCCGATGTGAGTTATTATAAAAATACGGTGCTTGAAATAGCAAACAAGAATGCTACCTTTAGAAATTTATTAACAGAAACTCAAAAAGATAAGTTTGCTACTCAATGGGCTACAAATATATTTGGGTTTAGAGATTATTTAGGCAAACATCTTCCTCCAGAGAAAAGCGCTGAAGGCATAAAGATGCGTAAGAAGGGTCCTGAAGGAGAAAACTCTATCTTTGATAACATTATAGACAACGCTTTTAATAATTATTTTTCAAAGGCTATTCAACTAGATGCTCAATCCACAGCTGCTTTTCACTCTATTGATTCCCCAGGCGAATGGGGAGAGCAAATGAAAGCAAAAGCTAAAATGGTTATTGGTGCTGGTGCGCAAGCTAATGCTGATTTACTTGGAACAATAGGAGATGCTTTATTAACAGAAGCAGCTAGTGGAAAGGGCATAGCGTCTGGATTTAAGACATCCACATTAGGGCTTAGGACTGAAGAGTTTGCCCGTAAAGTAGAAAAATGGGGAGGTCTAAAAGAAGAGGAAGGAAGAGCCCAATTAGAAGAAGCCGAGCCTGCCCATGGTAGATATTCTCAAGGTATTTCCGAAAGAACAGGTGGGGGAAAATGGGGTTGGTTTAAAGCTTTAACAACTTTTGCTACAGATCCAGCTTATGCTGCATATAAAGCATCAGAAAGTGCGTTAACGAGTGGCGGAATATCTGCAGCTGGAATGGCTTTAGGTACTGGTGTACAATTATTTCCTCAAGTTAGAGCTGCCACAACTTTAGTTAGGACTGGGGCAAGTATTATGGCATCATCTCCAGCTATGTTCGCTGGTTACGTTGTTGAATCTGGCGATGCCTTTTCGTCTTCTAGGGATGCATTAAGAGAATTACAACTTGATGCGAAGTCCGCCAAAGAAAACATGTCTGAGGATGAATTTAATAGAGCCTATCAAGTGTGGCTTGGTCCCAATTATAGTAAAACAGCAGACAAGCTTACTGAAGCAGATATAAAGACTATATCCCAAGAAATAGCACAAGCTTATGGGATATTAGCAACTGCTGTAGAGGCAACATCAACTGCTTTACAGTCTGGTCCGATGGCAAGATATGCATCCAGGGCATTAGGTTTAAAAGTTGCATCATCGGCAGGTCAGAAAGCATTAGGAAAGCATCTTACTGGAAAGATGGCTAAGAATATAATGAAGACTGGCGGGGCTGCTAAAGCTTTGGGTAATACTATATTTTGGGAGGGATTAGAAGAAGGAGTTCAAGAGTGGCTTCAAACAGATATTATGGAACGAAATATTCCAATGCAACCGAAAGATTGGGGACAGATTTATGATGCTGTGTACGCTGGTGTTGGTATGGGACTTGGAATTGGCGGTACGGCGACTACAGTAGGGAAGGGAATTGAAAAACTTTCAAAAAGATCAGCAAAAAAAGCTCTTGAAAAGTCTATTTCAGAAGCAAAAGAGCAGAAGACTGAAAATGAGTTAAATAATACTATTGATGTTCATATTAAAGCTGGAATGATGATATGGGGAGATATTGATAAGGTAGCAAATGAGTTGTCGGCAGAGGGTGCTGAGGGTAAGAAAATGCGTGATCTCATTAAAGATAGATTTGTAAAGATTTCTGATGCTGTTAAAGCGCTTGGCGCAAATAAATATCATTTAACAACCTTTTTTAGAGAAAATAAAGAGTTTATCGAATCCATGCCTGGCTTAGAACTAACTGAAGGAAGATTAAGAAAGTTAGGAATGTTGGATGATGAACAGATAGCGGCTATTCTCGAAACAGATGTATCTAAATTAAATAGGCAAGAAAAATCAGCTTCCCCAACGCAGGTTTTATCTGAAAAAGAACAGCGAAGAGTTGAAGAGGGGGCTAAAGAAGCCGATGCGATGGCTGGGACTCGTTCAGAACATGATACGTTTGATCCAGATGTTGATATGACTGCTCATCCTCGAGACGATTATGACCCAGATGCGGGTGGTTACGATCCAGGTGCTTTAGATTCTTACGACCCAGATTATCAAATAATGTTGACCGATCTAGATCTTGTCAATAAAGATATAATATATCTCGAATCGTCAAGTTTAACTAATCTTGGCTTGACCAGGGAAGAAAAAGATATAAAAGTAGAGAATTTAAAAGAACATAAAAAGAATCTTGAACAAAATTTAAAAAAACCCAAACCTCAACTTAAAGATCAGTCTAAAGCTACTAATGTTCAGGCGAGAAAAAAAGCTATGGCTAAGGCTAAACATATTGGGAATAAGGCTTTTACCGATGATGAAAGAAAAATTCTTAAGGGTTTAGAGAAAGACGATCTAACTCCAGAAGAGCTAAATGAGATTAATAGAATAATTTCCGATAGAACGAAGGAAGTTAAGAAAGAGATTAGCAAAAGGACTGGGTTAAAAAAGGGAGATAGAGTTATTCTATCTAGTCAGATACAGCAATCAAAGTACAAAGGGAAGTCAGCGGTTATTCTTTCTATTAATCAAAATGATGCTTTTGTATTGGTGGATAGTGGTGAAAAAGATGAAAACGGGAAGTCAATTACACACAAAGCTAATGTAAAGTATGATTCTATTAGAAAAGCTGGAGTTATTAAGACTGGGACTAGGCAGATTGTAGATAGAGAAAGACTTGGGGCGAATCTTGATAAAAATCGTACAAAGGCTCAATTAGTTAAAGCGGTTAAGGACTCGGGATTTAAAGGATATTCTGGCATGAATAAGCCTGAATTAATTGAAACTTTGCTGGATATAACAGAACAGAAATTAGAAGAGGATCCAACTTATTTATCAGAAGAATACATATTAGAGGAAAAAATTGAAGTTTCACAGAAGGTAGAAACGCCTGAATCTACTAAAGACTGGGAGATGCTTGTTGGGTCTGGTTTTAAAGAAGTATTCGACAATTTATCAGATGAAGAATTGGGAGCAATTGTTAATTCGGCTGCCCTAGAAACGGTTGATATGGCAATGTACGGGATGGATCTTGAGGATCAAAAACGAGTTACTGGTCTCTTTGCTAAAAAAAGACTGGCAATGACAGATATTGGCTTTAAAGATTTTAGTGATTCCGAGGTTAGAATTTCACGTGAAATGTTGATGCAAGTAGTGAAGGATATTAAGATTAATGCAAAAGAAACAACAAGCACTGAGCCTAAAAAGTCTATGGAAACGTCTGCCTCAAATGTAGCCTATAATATAATTACAAAAGTTGGAGATATAGTTAAGGGTGATGTGGCGTTTGATTCTGAAGTTTTAGATAACATGTCAGATGAGGCGCTTGTCGATCATGCTAAGTCATTAGTTATCCCAGTTAAGGACTTTATTAAAGAGGGATTAGAGCTGGACAGGAGTAAGTTGATTCAATTAATTCTCGATGCACAGGGGAACATTGAATTACAAGGCGGATTCTTTGCAGTCCCGTTTTTGAAGAGATCGAACAGACAAGAATTACATAGGATGTTTAGACAGGGTTGGTATCAAACTATCCAGAATTCGTTAGGTGTGGATGGAACCAGATTCCAGGAGTGGGTAAATTACGTCGGTGCCCGTTTACCTACAGATCTTCAAAGTTACTTCTTCGATTGGGCAAACGAATTTAGACCTGATACAAATATGTTTGATGAGAAAGTCCGTGCTTTTATGGATAAAGTATTAGGCAAACCTACATTAATGGCAGAGTTGGAAGACCAAGATGATCCAGAAGTTGCCTTTGCTCAGTCTGTTGACTTCTTTAACGAAAGAATAGCACAAGAAGAATCTCAAGGAGCTGATATTAACGCTGAGAATTATAATCATCTTAATACAATGTTTTTCGCTGCAATGGGCATCACTGTTAGAAGTTCCACAATGGGAGAGGTGATAGAATTAGCAAAAGCTCTTGACAGCTTTGAGGATTGGGTTCGGGAAATTAGTAGAGAGCAATATTATCTTATTAATGAAGAGGGGGCTACTCCTTATGAAATATTAAACAGTAATAAACCATTAGCCAGAAAATTAAAACAATTTTATGTTAGTAATCTTCCAGAAAACAATGTTAGGACAAATCAGGGGATATTAATTGAAGGTGAAAGCTCGAGACGTAAAAGAGTTAACTATCAAATAATGAGGAATTTTGACGGTACCTGGACTGCTTTTACGGTTAAAGCCCCTCGGGGGGAGAATCAAAGACAACTTCCTGGGACTGGGAGAGCCACTATGGCTGATAGATTTATTGATATTCCTTTAATATGGCTTCATGGTGCCGATGTTACTGAGATTAAATATAAAAGAGACATAGATGGGAATGTGGTTAAGCTCGACAATGGACAGAAATGGACTCAGAAGGTTCCTGTGTATGGATTTCTTACTAGCGAAGAAATAGCAATGCTTACAAGATCAAAGTTGGCTCCTTTGGATATTATACCTCTTTTTATTAGGGGAGATACAGATAAAATTGCTATGATAAAAATTACTCCAGAGCAAACAGGTCTTGCGTCTGATTCTGCGGCATATTGGAAAACTCAAGTAAAACAGGGTAATGTATCCCGAAAAACTGCTGATAATTACATGGGTAAAAATTTAACAAACGAACAGATGGCGGAAATATATATGAGTCCATTAAAATATAGAGCATCTGGGATTGCCAGACATGAGGCTTATATTAAAATGTTTGGGAGGGATTACGATCAGCTGTCAGCCCATGAAATCATGCATCGTATAAAAATTATGTTTACACCTACTCTGACTAGGACTGGGTTTAGAACAAAATCTACAATGATAGTAAATCTTCAGCCGTCATTCGACTTGGTTAACAAAGGTAAAGAAAGTCAACTTCGTACGGTTACATATTATAAAGATGGAAGTCAGAAAACTAAATCCCTAGTAAAGATTATTGATGGTAAAGCGCAATATGTTGGAGATGGCAATACCATAGCATCGGAACAATTAATGGCTGAAGACTATCCAGATGAAATTGGGACTAATCCGACAGCGAAGCGAGCAAAGACGGTAGAGGTCATGATGTCTGAGGATGGTGTTTTGCTAAAGAAACATCAGGAGATGGTATATGATTTAGATACCAATGCTACTATTGTAGAGATATGGGATGGTAAAAATAAGATTGCTGAAATTAGAAGAGAAAGCAAACTAAAGCGTGGTCCTAAGTATATTAATATATACACTGATCATAATTCTAAAGGGGAACGTACTGGCGTATATAACTCTTATTTAGATAAACTTTCAACCTCAGACGAAACAAAGGTAATGCTGGGAGAGTTTTCGGAGTACCAAAAGGTTTATAATTTTCCATCTGAAGCAACAGGGCATATACAAATAACAGAAGGTGATAAACAAAGGGCTCCGTTCCCGTCTCAGGTTGCAAATTATATAGACGATCCAGAGTTTATGGATGCAATGAAAGATTTAGTTAATGATGATGAAAACTCATTTTCCACTAAAAATCTATTACAACATATTTTTCACATTGCACGTAGTCCAATACATTTTGATCAGTTTATTGCTCAAATAAAAAGAACTTTCCCTGATGCGCTGCCAAGAATGATAGAAGAACTTGCCGCCCTGGGAGCTGGTCTTCATCCAGCGCAATTAGATTACGGATCTATGCTTGTTAAGAATAAATTACTTAGCGAGGCTATGTCCCTCAAACAGGACGGTGGAATTTTAGACTTTAGACCTAACTATACAGATGAGATAGATAAGGGTCATATCGTTCTTCCGTTTGGGCACGATATTAAAAGAACAATCGTGAAAAAGCTTGCAAAACAATCGGATATAGATTATGATAAGTTGCTTAGGTATAGCCTGGAAGATTTAAACGATCTTCTCAAGGTTTCTCCTGTAAAGATTTTGTTGGTAAGGCATCCTGTGCCATCTAGGGCTGGGTATAGAATTCTTATCGTTAAAGAGTTTGCTTCTGGTATGGGTGATAGCTTTAAGATTAATGATGAAGACGTTAAGGAAGTTTATGAAGGAGATCATGATCATGACAGTGGTCACATTATGATTCTACCAGATAATTTAACTAAAATTATGGAAAAAAATGAGGTTGATTTTGGTGGATTAAACTTAGATCAATATAAAATAGAGAGGGGAGATGAAAGCATTGGATCTCTATCCGATATTATGAATTTAATGGGAGAAATGTCTTTTGGTAAGAATGCGATTGGTGAAATTTCTAATGTTCAAAGAGTGGCTGGCATAGCTCAAGTTGTATTTGGTAGCATGGAAATAGAGGGGAAGACTGTTAAGGTTAAAAATTTAGATAGTTTTATAGAGGATCCAAATGGCAACAAAAAGACAGTTGAAGAAGTGTTGCGAATTTACGCCCAGGCAGCTTTCGACAACGTTAAAGAAAGACTACTTAAATCATGGGGTTATACGCCCGAACATTTATATAGACAGTTGTTTTATAATACAGATGGAAGCGAGATAACTGATGTCCAGTTCCAGGTGCTTAACCAATCGTTCATTCGCACTGTGAAAATTACACAAGCGGTGAAGAATCTTCAACACGCAGGTACTAAATTAAAGTTTCATGAAATATTAGAATTAAGTGAAAGGTATGAACTTTTTACTCAAGATAGGGAATCGTATTTATATAATATGCTTGACAGTGAGAAAATTAAGGTTGTCGACGGACAGGGCGAAACTTCTCAAGTTCCAGCTTCGGTATATGTTGAAGAAATTGTGATGTCAAAAGATCTACACCCGCATGAGTCAATGACGATTGCTGTTGATAATGGGAGGACCATCGAGCCTACAAGAGAGAATGATTACCAAGAGAGTAAAATACCTATAGACCAGATATTCCAAATAAGTTCGATTGAAAGTAAAGCTGCTCATAATATAGCACATGTAGAAGTTTCAGAAGAGTCATCAAGAATAGAAAGATTTACCATTGGTTATTCTATGGATACCATGAAAATAAAAAGCTTAGAGATGCTTAACGATGAGGATAAAGCTGCTATGTTGAAAGCTGTTGGGTCTGGCGAAGACTGGGGTAGGGCAATGCGCTCGGCTATGAATGACGTTTATAAAGAAATAGAAGTTTCAAAAGAAACTGGAGCAGAAACTCAAAAAGTAAACAGTCAATCTTGGGATTACAATGCTGACTTTGTTGAATTTACGGAGAAGTGGTTAGATGGATTTGATTTTGAGGGAGAACACCAGCGAGGTTACAATGAGCTTAGTGAGGTTGAGCGCCTTGCTGCTACCTATGCATTCCTTGAAGGGGTTGTAGATGCAAGTGCTAGAAGAAGCAAATATGATGTAAGGAAGATTCCACCAGTTAGTACAAAAGAAGGAGATTCGTTGTTGCATCCTAACATCATAAGAGATTATTTTGTAAGCTACAATGAAGCATTAGATGTGTTTTACAAAATGGATCCTGCTTCTCTTGCAGAACATCTTGGAAAATTAATAACAAATATTCCACCATCATCTACTTTAATATTAAAAAGGACTTTTGGTTGTGAGTAAGTGCGGCGATATAGCAAAAACAGAAGACGACTTTAGAATCCTTCAATTTTTCGATGACCAACTTGAAAGAGATGGTTTTGATAGAGAGATGGGAAGAAAGCAATATCAGGGGATTGTTCAGCAGGTGCTTTCTTGGTTCCCAGATAGGGATACGCCATTGACAGAGAAAGATCTGAAAAAGGCTATAAAAAACTTTATAAAACCAAAGGATAGAGAGCAGGCGAAAACTGCCTTTGATATGATTGTTATGTTGTCAAACAATCCAGTGATTGCTCCTCATTTCAGCAATGAGATGGTAAGGCATATAACTTCCAAAGGGCTTGAAGGTGTTGAATGGACAGTGAATGCAAAAGGAGAACGTGTTCCAGTTATAGAGTCTATTCCTCTTTCTACACTAAGAGTTTTAAAGAAGATATTAATGAATTGGACAAATGGCGGAAAAATGTTCAAAGAAAAACGGGGATTTTTAGGCACTCTTCAATATGAATACATGTCACCTGCTCAAACGCTTAAGCTTGACAATTCAGGAGTTGTTGCCGCTGTAAATTCGGTAACTGAAGCATATTATTATGGGGTAAGGAATTGGGCTGATCAATTTATATCACCACCAACATCAGAAGAAGGTAGGAAAAGGAGACCTTATGGTCTTTTCCAAATACGGGCTCAGGTTTCTAATCTGGGAAGCGTTTTGGGTCTCCCTTCGGCAGCTATTCATAAATTGTATTCGAGGGTTATGGATGGTAGGGTTAAGATAACCAAAGAAGGAAGAATAATAGATAGAAAATTTAAAGTTAAAAAGGGATTGGGCTGGAAGTGGGTACAACCAATCCCCTTTGAATATATAGATAAGGATGGTAATAAAGCTATTCTTGACAAATTAGATAACACTCCAGATTCTTTTGGCAATCCAGGAATACTTTCTGAATTTGGTGATATAATAATAAGATCTAGAAAAATGTATCAATCCATAGGGAAAGAGTCTCTTTTAGCGATTAATGAATTGAGAGCTTTGGAGGAAGCTTTAAAGAAAAGAGCAAAAGACGGCGGGAATTTAGATTGGCTTGAGGAGCATATTGGTGGTCTTTTAGATTTAGACCAGGATATTGCAGGTCTTAATTATGCTGAAATGGTATCTGGTAAATACTTTCCTACAATGTATGAAATGGATATGATACATGTTTATTTAGAAAATGCTAAAAATAAGCAAAAGGATAAGCTCGCACAAAGGTCATCTGAGTTTAATAGAATTGGGTCTAAACTTTCTCCTGCGGATAGAAGAGATTTATGGCAAAAGATGGTTGAGCATCAAGTGTCTATAACTCAGTTAGATCAAAAATTAGATATGATATATGATCCAGATTCGTCTTATGACCCAGACAACGGCGGGTTGCCTTCGAGAAGTGGAGTTTGGTATAAGAATTTTAAACATCTTAGTAATATAATTGATCCAGATATGAAAAGAACCGATGGCGATATCCCGTTTGATTATATAAATCAGGTTGCAACTTCGATAAAGAGAAACGATGCCCTAATAAAGATTGCTAATTCTTTATTGGATGCAAAAGAAGCTGGGGCAAATGATAATCAAATTGGTGCTGCGGTGGATCTGATGGATACAACATTTTACAATCCTAACGCATCTAGTCAAATAATGGGTGTTGACATGCGACCTGAAGCATGGAGTCAACACTTGGCATCTGTTGGTATACATAAAAGTCCGAGAGAAATAGCAAATTTGGCTAAGAGGTTTTCATCATACACAACGGCTACCTTACTATGGGGTCCACTGCAGGGAATAGTAAATTATGGAGCTTATGCCTTAAAGATGGATCTTTCTGGTAGAGAAGCATACATGGCTGCTGCATCGGAATTAACGGGAGATAGAAGGGAATGGTGGCAAGATCAGGTTAGAAAAGCTGGTATTAATACATTCTCAGATTGGGTAGATACATATTTTCAAAAAACCCTTAGACCCTCAGAGAGAGTTGCCAATAAAGAAGCAATTGATAGACTTGTTCGAATTATTAAAAAGGGAGAAGACAACTTTGGCAATTCGGCAGAATTAATAAAATATAGAAAATATTTAAAGAGTTTAAAAGTCAAGGGCGGGAGAAGTCCTTTTTCAATGGCTACTCTTGATCGTGTAGCACAGTGGGCGATAACTAGGAATACATCTTATACTGATGGCGCTTCGCAATTTGCAAAAGTATTCGCAACAAATCCAGGGAAAATGTATTTGGATGTTATGCCATCGATTGATAAGACGGAGCAAATGCTTAGAGCTCAAAGTTATATTATGGGAGTAAAGGCTGCTGTTGCAACTGGATATACAGATAGAGAAGATTCAATTGAAGCCAGACAGATGGGAATTGCCTATACATTTTTAACTGACTTTGGTTTATCCCATCAGCATGTGGGGACTGCATTAAGGGGTCCGTTAGCAGGTAGCACAATTAATAAAATGAAGATATGGCATAATCAAAAAGCTGGATTTGACTGGCGTCTTGCTAGAGATGCGGTATTATCGGTTACTCCAGACATTGTAGATTCAAAAGGTAGACCAGATAAAAAGGTTATCAATGGATTTAAGCTGGGATTTGGCGGAGTGAAAGTTTTGTCTAACCTTCTTTTAATGAATCCTTTGATTAAAACTATTCTTTGGGCGGCTGGTTCCAATATGACAAAATCAATGAGGAAGGTTAATCCAGAGCTTGCGGCATTTAATTCATTTTTCTTTAGAGCTGGAGCGGTTACGCTCTTGATGGATTATGTAATATTCGCACCTGGAACAAATGCTTTTTTTGGCGGCTATTTAAAAAGACATTATTATGGGTCGAGTACTATGAAGGGTATTGCTGGGATGGGATCTGGAATGTTATCTGTAGCATTTGCTACATTAAATATGGCAGCACATATAGTAAGGGGAGACGAGTTGGAAGATTGGGATGTTTATGCCTCAAGATGGTTGAGACATACTCCGATTGGAGTGGGAGGAGTGTGGGCTTTTGAAGCCCTTATGGCGATTGGACAAGGAGCGGGTATAATTAAACCTGGGAATACATTTGAAAAAAATCATTTAAAGAAATCAATTACGCCAGGATTGCCAGCAAATAAGATTCTTTATCCTATGGTAGAAGCAGTTTCAAAAGTTGCTCAAAAGAAGTTGCGGGAAAGACCTTATTAATATTATATTTATATATCTATAAAAAGTAAAAAATATTTTGTTTCTTGGAAGTGGGCATCCAATTAACATACAGGGTGAGTATGAAGCCAGGGTTTTGACGGTTCTCTGGCTTCTGCATTTTTAAGAGTAACGCCACATTTGTAAGGAGTGTTAGTCCCAATTCCAACGTTACCAGCGTAAATCCTCAATTCTTTATAAAAACTAATAAAGACTGTGTATGAAAATTTAGGGAGCCTAAAAAATCCATCATTTCTTGCTGTATTTATCCCAGCAACCAGCCATAGCAAATGAAAGCATCTCCAGCCAGTCATCATATTTCATTACAATTAATGGTTCTTCCCGATCTCCTTTAACAACTTGAGCGTCAACATTTTCATTAGGTATCATCCACTGCCCAATTGATTTACGGCACTTAGCCTGGATCTTAAAATCATCACCTATTAATATATCTACTTCTTCGTGTTGTCCCATTGCTGCACCATTAGAGCCCCAAGCTCTTTTAATTTTAATTTCCTCTTCAAAAAAGTCTTTAGTCATTTCTACTATTAATCTTTCGAATCTATTTCCTTTGGCTTTGCTTTTACTTGGCATTGTGCACATCACTCCTCTCTTTCTGCTTGTGCAGCACTACCCAAATGTCCGAGTGCTACCCAGAATAATTCTGGAGTTAATCTTTTAACATTTCCTTCTTTACATCGTCTAGCCATTTTATCAATTTCTCTTGCAAAGTGGTCGTCCAGTATATTTATCATTTTTGTTGATAACTGAATACCATAGCGATGGAAGTGTCTTTTTACTTTAGTGACTGTTAATGTTCTCATATTGTTTCTCCGTTATAATATATTTTCTTAACCTTTGGGACAGGTAATTGGCTTACTATCTATGAAATCCGAGATAATATACCTGCCCCATTAGGTTAGTCCAAATTTGTTAATTCTAGTCAGCATTTCTTTTACTTCTTTTGAGTCAGCAATTATCATCTTATCATCTTGATGATCAGGAAGATTATCTGTAAAAGAAACCTTATCTCCATTAAATCCAAATGTTAATTTTCTATTTTCACCATATCTTACTTTAGCGGCTACAATCTGAGTTTTATGCTT
>Ga0187827_10006790_pt1 | contig 12929 bp, 12 predicted proteins | sample ETNtaG_39_FD_167969 | JGI IMG/M metagenome (GOLD analysis project Ga0187827, IMG submission 167969) | Marine microbial and viral communities from oxygen minimum zone, Eastern Pacific Ocean - ETNP2014_SV_150_PacBio MetaG (Illumina Assembly) | ecosystem: Environmental > Aquatic > Marine > Hypoxic... | reverse complement strand
CCACCGATCATTTTTCTGTTTGAGCTTGAATTCTTTATCTGCAACGGACTGCAACGTATCCGACCGATAGGATTGCGTGAACCGAACGTAAACCATCGTACTGTTAATCGGCAATACTTTCAAGTCGCTCACCATGACTTCTATAAACCCGGGCTTGGTCAGCCGTTGACGCCTTACCGTTTCCCAATCCCGGCGCGGTACCTTGGACGGCGTCTGAAACTCAGGGGCATAGAACGATAGATAGGTATCGGCATCCTGTTGCGACCAGGCCTGCGACCAGGCGATGACGGTATTGGTCACCTGCTGCTCGAGACTGATGACAACCTGTTCTTCAAGTGGTGCGGCCGGTGGACCTTTTAACGGTGCAGAGGACGGTACCGGAACTGATTCGCGGATCGGGGACGTATCAACTTGCCGTTTGGCTGTATGGATGCCAAAGAGCGCAGCTGTTTTTATAAACGGTGTAGATGTGGCGGCTTTAAGCGCTTCCCCTTCTGCATGATGCAAGGTCGCGGTTCCGAATTGTTGTTTTGTCACCCCGGAGGCCGTTATTTCCCCCAGGACGACAGCCACATTTTCATCGATATCATGGGACAGAATTTTGAAACTCCATTGTCGTCCGTATTTTTCGTTCAGACGGGTGACAATGGACCGGGTATCCCGGTCATCATCCGACTCATTCATACCGGAGGATGTCTGAGCTGAATCAAGCGGGAAAAATCCGGCGCTCCCATGACTTGGCTCAGCATTCTGATGCCAGAATATAAACGTCAAACAGATGATACTTATTGACGTTTCATAACGTCGACAACACCGACCGGGCCTCATCATAAATACCTCCTGATGGCCACAAGTACGGGCTAAATGCTCAAGAAAGAACTTCTTTCAACGCGGAGACAAACATCACTCCCATCGGGCCTTCCTATCGAAATCCAGCATAGATCTGGCAGAGCTCCGCCTCATTCAAAGGTTTGTAACATACGGCGCCCAGCCGGAGCGCCCGGATGACCTCTTTTTTTGCGGGCAGGACGAACCGCCCCGGTAGTTGAACAGCCTCTAGACGCGTACGATCATGCTGCATATACGATAGCGTATATGTATACTTTTGGCAAGTACAAGCTACAATGTGGGTGGCATGGTGGTAGGTAGCTCGACATTAATGTTTATGTATCCCCGCGGGTGAATAAAGAACTGTTGACACCGGTATCAGGTCCCGTATCTTTATCTCGACCTCATAAGAAACGTAAAGTTACATCGAATGACCACGATCCGAGGCCCAACATCACCATGTCTGATCTATCCTCACCGCAGAGCCGTATCGATCGCCTTTTGTTCAGCCTCTCGTCTCTCAGTGATATCGGGGAGACCCCCACCTCATCCGGAGTTTTTTCGGTAAAACTGAGATCGCTGTTGCGTCCCGTTCTGGGTGTCCTGGCCATATCGGAGGGCGGGTTGATGTTATACGATCGCGAGCAGGACGATATGACGGTACAGGCCACGAGCGGCTTGCGTGGAAAAAAGACGGGCGCCTATGCGATAATCCAGGAACCTGACCATCATGAATAGAGAAGAAAAATTATCCGATAGTTCAGATCAGACAGCGGCCGATTCAAAGCAGTCCAACACCCCGTCTGCGCATCCTAAACCATCATCTTGTAGAAAGCAGCCTCGTCGAAGTTTTCTGGAAAAGTGTCTTGCTGCATGCGGTGGAGCCGGCTTTCTATGCATGGCGTATCCTGTGCTTCGGTATATTGAGCCTCCGCCTGAAGCCGAAGGGCCGAATCGAATCGAGATCGATAGCGCAGAACTCCCGACAGGAACGTCCACGATGGTGATATATCGTGGACGGCCGACCCTGGTCGTCCATGGCCCGGATGGATTTGTCGCCTATAGCGCCGTTTGTCCTCATCTCGGATGTGTGGTCAAATGGACCGAATCGGATGAGGAATTCCGCTGCCCATGTCACGGAGGAAGATTCGATATAAAGGGGCAAAAGCTCGGAGGGCCGGTGCCGGGACCACTGACCGCCATCAAGGTTCAAGAGGTTGGCAACAAAATATTTGTAGGCGCATAGAATGAATGAATGTTGTGATGAACCGGTGCGGATATGAACGTTAACATCGTGTATTGATAAGGATCTGGCTCAAATATATGCTGAACCCTATGTTCGTCCGTGTTGGTCGTTGGCTGGAAGGCCAGATGGCCCTCGCCGGATCCGGGTGGTTGATTGATGGTACGCCCCCGCTGACTGATGAGGATAAGGAGGTGGGAGAATGACGCGCAGATGGTTTCTCGTCTGCCTGCTCAGTCTGGTCGCTCTCCCCATTCGGGCGATCAGTCAAGAAACTACGTCCAGCCTGACAGATATGAATGCCTGTATTCTTTGTCATAACAGCCTGGATGATGACGAGATGGCGCCCCCTGTCTCGACGTGGCGTCGGAGTGTTCACCGTTCGGCGGGTGTCTCATGTCAGGACTGCCATGGCGGATTACCGAATTCAATGGTAAAAGAAAACGCGCACAATCCCGAAGCGGGATATATAGGCGTCCCTGATTCGACCGTGGTACCTGATGTCTGCGGCACATGCCATCAACAACAGCGTGAGAATTATATATCCAGTCCACATGGGGTTGCCGGCTCTTTCTCGCCGAACTGTGTGGATTGCCACAACGACCATGAAATCGTTCACCCACAGGTGACGCGGATCGCGATTCCGGATAAATGCAACAATTGTCACGAGGATAGCACCCTGGAAGAATTCATAGGCCTGGTGACCCAGGCCCTGGTACCGATTTCGGATGCCAGGAGGGAGGTAGAAACCCTTCGGCCAACCGGCGTTTCGGTTGATTTTATTCAGGCGCAAGTTGACCTTGCAGAAAATACGTACTCATCACAGGTATCCCATGTGTTTACCTTCAGTACGATTAAACCCCAGGTGAAGTTCTTGCAGATGGATTTTGATGAGATTAATAAGGATATTACGGCGGTCAGAGACGAAGTGGATACACGCCGAAAATTCGGCTGGGTGATTATCGTCTTATTAGTTTTTATGGCGGGGATTATCTGGATGTATGGCAAGTCACTCCCTGACGAGGAATGAGCGTGCTCACTCGGCCCGCAGGGCAGTATTGGGATCGAGCCAAGCCGCCTGTATTGCGGGATAGACCCCAAAGAGGATACCGACGAGCCTTTCCTGTTGAACATCATCGGCGGTAAACTGATAAATGCCAGCGGCAGCAACGGCAAGGAAGATAATTACCACAGAAATTGTGGCAAAGCCCATAAGTAAGGCGCCTTCACGTAACGGATATACCGATGTCCGTAAAGTCGTCCTCAGCGTTCTTCATAAACTACGAAATTTCTGGTAATCCGGCGAAGTTTGAGTAGAAACCGGCAACGGCATCAGCGATGACCTCAAACATCGCCCGCCCCAATTCGGCATCGGCGGCGGCGGGATTGTCCGTATGCCCCGGGCCCTTCGCCCAGGTGCCATGGACCTGCACGACGGCCCCGGTCAGATCGACGTCGAGACCTGAATCGTCATCGGATACATCGTGCACCCGTTTCAAGCCTTCTTTCCGAACCATGTCCGGACGCAGGGCCATCATAATGGATGTTTCGAAGCGGCCGGCGTGACCGGGAATAAGAGACGAATCCAGCAGATTTTTTTCGAGCAGCGCGGGCCGGGCGATATCCCAGTAGTTGCCTGTAGCGACAGTTACCGGATGATCGAGTCGGTTGACCAGATCCTGGCCGACTACGCCGACATGATCTGAATTACCGCCATGGCCGTTGAGCACGACAATCTTTCGAAAACCGCATCGGACCAGCCCCTCGAGGGCTTCCTGAACGGCGGTGATAAAGGTCGGGCTGGTAAGGGAGATCGTGCCGCCGAAGGGATAGTGATGCCAGGAACTGCCGAAGGGCAGGATTGGGGCGACGATGACGGGTGTACGTTCTGCGGCGCGTTCTGCGGCGCGGCGGGCGACGTTTTCACAGAGGATGACGTCCGTTCCCACGGCCATATGCGGACCGTGCTGCTCCGTGGCCGCCGTGGGTAACACAGCCACGGCCTGCGGCGCGGCCTCTGTAATCTCGTCACGCGTCATTTCCGAAAATAAAATGGACATAGCCTTTTCCTATAGTCAGTGTAATATCAGGATACAAGATTGACGACTCCCCGCAGCAAGCTACGGGCATCTTGGAGGAATTATTGAAAGCGCGTTCGCTTACCACAAGCTATGCGCTTTGCTGTTCTTTTCACTTTTTTTGTGAAAGCTGATGTGATGCTTCAAGAAGCGCGGCCGTAGTATGCCGGATCTTATAATCTTCTTCAGATAGCTTCGCACGAATAATGCCTTCCTGATCAATTAGAAACGTCCCGGGATGTGGAATGCCGTCGACCCGGGAGCCCGCTTTCACCTCTGTATTGCGAATGCCGTAGGCATCGATTGTCTTGCTTCCTGCATCGGAAAGCAGAAGATAGCCTATCTTATTTTTGTCTGTGTATTGCTTCAGGGTTTCTACCGTATCATAGCTGATGCCGACGATCTTAATGCCCGCATCCTCGAACTGTTTGAGATCTGTTTGCAGTTGCCCCAACTGCTTATTACAATAAGGTCACCAGGAAGCCGAACGGAAGAACACGATCGCAACCGGGCCTGTTCTGACAAGATCATCCAGTGAAACATCCAGATCATTTTGATCTTTCAGATTAAAACCCAGCGCTTTTGTGCCGACTTCGGGGCCCCAATCATCAGCGCCTGCATTCGGTGCGGCTATGAACAACGCCACCATCGCTATGAATGCAGACAAACATCCCCCGAACAACGTTGCATTTTTCTTTAGCATGAAAAGTCCTTTTACGGGTTCATGGGTTTGCCTTGTGGGTATTGAATTTTGGGTAAGTCTACCCTATTTAGAAGGGCTTGTCAATACTATAAATAAAAGGCTGAATATGCTGGGTTCTGTTAGCGTAACGTGCAGCGAAATGAATTTTGTGGACGTCCGAAAAATTGGGGGAAGATCGTGTGGATGTACGCTGTTTTGGGCACAGAAGCCCGCTTAAAACCTGCGGAAATGACGGGGAGGCGGCCTGTGGGACCGAGCTTGTCTGATCCTGCCACCTACCGGACTAGTTCCTCCGCCAGAATACGTCCGGTATGAGAAAGGGAGGCGGCCACCTCTTCAGGCGGACCGATGGCTGAAATATGGCCGCCCTGGTCGCCGCCCTCCGGGCCGAGATCAATAATCCAGTCGGTGGTTTTTATCACATCCATGTTGTGTTCAATGACGATCACCGTATTGCCTTTGTCTACCAGCCGGTTGAGGACAACCAGAAGCTTGCGGATGTCATCGAAATGTAACCCCGTTGTGGGTTCATCGAGGAGATAGATCGTCTTGCCGGTGCCGGGGCGCGACAGTTCCTTGGAGAGTTTGACACGCTGTGCCTCGCCGCCCGACAGGGTGATGGCGGACTGACCGAGGTGGATATAGTCCAGGCCGACATCGTAGAGCGTTTGCAGCATACGTTTTAATTTGGGCACATTTTCGAAATGTGCCAGCGCTTCGGCTACGGTCATTTCGAGTGTATCAGCGATGGTCTTTCCTTTGTACGTAACTTCGAGTGTTTCCTGCATGTACCGCTTGCCCCGACATTCCTCGCATGTGACCCACACGTCCGCGAGAAAGTGCATTTCTATTTTCCGTACGCCGAGTCCCTGGCAGGCTTCGCACCGTCCGTCGGGCACGTTGAAGCTGAACCGGCGTGATTTGTAGCCGCGCACCCGCGCTTCCGGCGTCTGGGCGAACAGAGCACGGACCTGATCGAAGATGCCGACATAGGTGGCCGGATCGGACCTTGGTGAATAGCCAATGGGCGCCTGGGTGATGTTGATCACTTTATCCAGGTATTGCAGCCCTTTGATTTCATCGTGGGGACCGGGATTCAGTTGGGATCGATGCAGCTTGGAAGCCAGTTCCGGATACAGAACATCATTGATCAGCGAACTCTTGCCGGAACCTGATACGCCGGTGATACCGATGAACAGCCCGAGCGGCAGGGCTACATCAATATTCTTAAGATTATTCTGCCGTGCCCCTAAAATGCGTAGCATCTTGCGCCCCGGTTTACGGCGTGTTTCCGGTATTTCGATCTGTAATCGACCGCTGAGATAACGGCCGGTCAGAGCGTCTTTATTCCGACGAACCACTTTGGGCGTTCCCTCGCTCACGATACGTCCGCCATGGGTCCCGGCGCCCGGCCCGAAATCGACCAGATAATCGGCCTGTTCGAGCGTATCCCGATCATGTTCGACCATGATGAGTGTGTTTCCCAGGTCGCGCAGATTGAGCAGCGCCTGAATAAGTCGGCGATTGTCACGGGGATGCAGCCCGATGGTCGGCTCGTCGAGCACATACAGCACACCGGTCAACCCGGAACCGATCTGGCTGGCCAATCGAATACGTTGCGCCTCACCACCGGACAGGGTCGGCGCCCGACGGTCCAGGGCCAGGTATTCCAACCCCACATCAGCCAGAAATCGAAGTCTGTTTCGTATCTCCATCAGGACCTCGCCGACCAGCTTTTCCTGGTCAGCAGACAACGTAATCCGGTTAACAAATGCCAGGGCCTTATCTACTGCCAGGGTGCACAGATCAGCGATGGACAAATCATTGATCGTCACCGCCAGGCTCTCAGGCCGCAGACGTCCGGCGCCGCAGGCCGAACAGGATACAGGCTGAAGCATACGCCCTAATTCGGGAAACTGATTGGCGTACCTGGCGACGAGTTCAACGGTGGGAAATATGCCACGGAATTGGAAAGAAAGAGAGGATGATTGTGGGAGAGGAATAGAGGAAGGTTGCCCCTTCTTTTTTCTTCCTGTCGGTTTATTCCCCACCCCGATCCACAGACCACTACCATGCAGGATCACCTGAAGCTGTTCCTGGGTCATTGATTCGATGGGAGTATCGAGTGAAAAGCCGTATTCTTTGCCCACCAGTTCGAGCATATCGAGTATCGGATGCGATGCTATGGGGCGGTCCCACCAGACCGTCAGGGCTCCTTGACGAATGGATTTCGACCGATCGGGGATCAGCAGGTTGAGATCAATACCGGGCTGCATCCCCAGGCCTTCGCATTCCTGACACATGCCGGCCTGATGGTTGAACGAAAAGCTTTGTGGAGACACTTCTTCATAACTGGCGCCGCATGATGGGCAGGAGTAATGCTGGCTGAAACGGACATCACGACTCTGATCGGCATCCCGCTCCTGGATTTCGGCAATCACCCATCCTCCCGATAGTTCCAGCGCCGTCTCAACCGAATCTGCCAGCCGCTGTTGCGTCCCTTCCCGGATAACAATGCGGTCCACCACAACGCATACTTCGTGTTTTCGCCTTTTATCGATCAGAATGTCTTCATCCAACCGACGCAGTTCACCATCGATGCGTATTCGGACAAAACCATTGCGGCGGGCGCGGTCCAGCAGGGCGTCATAGCCCTCTGCTCCCTCAGGTTCCATTGGCGCATGCAAAGTCGTCCGTGTCTGTTCCGGCAAGGCCAGAATACGATCCACAATCTGACTGGCCGTCTGGACGCCGATGGGAATGCGGCATTGGGGACAGTGTGGTAAGCCAATCAGGGCATAGAGAGCGCGTAGGTACTCATATATTTCCGTGATGGTGCCGACGGTAGACCTTGGATTCCTGCCGGCGGCTTTTTGTTCAATCGAAATGGCCGGCGAGAGCCCCGAAATGTGGTCCACCTTCGGCTTTTGCATCTGCTGCAGAAACTGCCTTGCATAGGCGGAAAGAGACTCCACATACCGCCGCTGGCCTTCAGCGTAGATCGTATCAAGGGCAAGAGACGTCTTACCGGAGCCCGACACTCCTGTAAAAACAGTCATTCGGTCACGGGGTATTTTCACCTGCAGATCCCGGAGATTGTGTTCTCGTGCCCCCCGTACGGTAATTTCCCGGATGTGTCCGTCTTTAGTCGCCGAAATATTGATTTTCCTGGCCGGTTGGTCGGTCTGCAGCCTCTGGCCGGTCAGCACCTGGCTCAAGATTTGGCCGGTATACGATTCACTTGCCGCCGCCACCTCTTCAGGGGTCCCTTCGGCGATGATACGACCACCGCCTTCACCGCCCTCCGGTCCCAGATCGATGATCCAGTCCGCTGTTTTTATGACCTCTGTATTATGTTCGATCACGACAACCGTATTGCCGGCATCCACAAAAGCATGCAATACATCGAGCAGATGCGTGATATCCTCAAAATGGAGCCCGGTTGTCGGTTCATCGAGTACGTACAGCGTGCGTCCTGTGCTGCGTTTGCAAAGCTCTTTGGCCAGTTTGATCCGCTGCGCTTCCCCGCCGGACAGCGTCGGCGCCGGTTGTCCGAGTTTGATATAATCCAGACCGACATCTTGCAGCGTCTTCAGGATACGCGCGATAGACGGGATGGCCTTGAACAGATCGAGGGCTTCCTGCACATCCAGACCCAGAACATCAGCAATAGCATGGCCCTTATACTTTACTTCCAGCGTCTCCCGGTCGAACCTTTTGCCTTCACAGACCGGGCAGGTGATCCAGACATCGGCCAGAAAGTCCATCTCCACGCACGTGGAGCCGTTGCCCTCGCAGGCCTCGCACCGGCCGCCTTTTACGTTGAAGCTGAACCGACCCGGTTTATATCCACGGACTTTCGCCTCGGGCGTATCTGCAAACAACGATCGAATGTTGTCGAACATTTTGGTATAAGTGGCCGGATTGGACCGCGGTGTCCGCCCAATGGGCGTCTGATCGATGTCGATCACCTTGTCCAGGTGCTCGCTCCCTTTGAATTTTTGATACGCGCCCGGTTCTATCCGGGCTCTGTTGAGTTCCCTTGCCAGAACAGCATACAGAATGTCGTTAATTAAAGAACTTTTGCCGGAGCCTGATACACCTGTTACACAGGTAAACACCCCGACAGGCAGATGGGCGTGGACATTCTTCAGATTGTTTTGCGTGGCGCCGATGATTTCCACCCATCTATCGTTCACCGGACGCCTTATAGCAGGGATGGGAATCGTTTTTTTTCCGCTGAGATACTGGCCGGTCAATGATTTTTTATTGGCAGCGACGTTTTTCGGCAGGCCTTCGGCTACAATCTCGCCGCCGTTGACACCGGCTCCCGGACCGAAATCCACCAGATGATCTGCGGCCCACATGGTTTCTTCATCATGCTCTACGATAATGACGGTATTACCCTGATCGCGGAGCAGACGCAGGGTGTCCAGAAGACGGCCATTATCGCGGGGATGGAGCCCGATGCTCGGCTCATCGAGGACATACAACACGCCGACCAAGCCACGTCCGATCTGGCTGGCCAGACGAATACGCTGTGCTTCCCCGCCAGACAGGGTCGGCGCCGTTCGCTCCAGATTGAGATAATTGAGCCCCACGTTCAGCAAAAAATCCAATCGCGCCCGTATTTCCTTGAGTGCTTCCTCGGCAATATATTGCTGCGCCTCGGTCAGCGTAAGAGATTGAAAGAAATGATGAACTTCTTCCACCGAAAAATGGCATAGATCGGTTATAGACAGGCTATTCAATGTCACGGCCAGGGCTTCCGGCTTGAGCCGGTCGCCCTGGCATCCGTCACACAGGCCGATGGCCATATACTGTTCAAGATCCGCCTTATGACGTTTGGATTTCAGGCTATGGTATCGCTTCTCCAGATCCGTAATTACGCCACTGAATCGTTCTTTGTGGCTCCACTCGCCACCCCGCCCGTTACGGAAGGTGAACGTAAGACGCTTATAACCCAACCCATGCAGTAGGGCTTCTTTCTGTTTCCCGGTTAATTTTTCCCAGGGGGTATCCAGCGTAAATCCCATGTGATCAGCCGCGCCCTCCAGAAAGTGCCTTTTCCAGAGATTGGGAATGCGGCCAATCGGCTTTATAGCTCCTTCATTAATAGATTTTTTCGGATCAGGAATGACCAATTCGGGTTCAAAACGCATCATTGTACCCAGCCCGTGACAGGTCGGGCACATGCCCTGCGGACTGTTGAAGGAAAACAATTGCGGCGTGGGTTCTTCGTAACTCAATCCGCATTGGGAACAGGCATATTGTGTGCTGAAAAGCAGATCCGACCCGTTGCCTTCGCTATCCTCCACGTTGACCATCACGACCCCGTTGCTCAGGTGCAACGCCCCTTCGACGGCGTCAAGGAGCCGGGTTTTGATCCCATCACGAATGACCAACCTGTCGGTCACCACTTCTATCGTATGCCGCATGTTGCGGTCAAGCCACGGATTATCGGACAGATTGACGATGTCGCCGTTGACACGCGCCCTGAGATAACCCTGTTTGAGTAAGTCTTCGAATAGATCTTTGTATTCCCCGCGACGGCCCTGGATGACGGGCGCCAGCATATGAAGGCGCGATCCTTCGGGCAGCGTCAGGATACGGCTGACGATCTGCTCCCGGGTCTGAGCGCCGATTTCTTTACCGCATTGGGTACAATGGGGTGTTCCGATCCGTGCATATAAGACACGCAGAAAATCATAGATCTCGGTAATGGTGCCAACCGTGGAACGGGGATTAAATCCGGACGCTTTCTGTTCAATGGAAATAGCGGGGGAAAGGCCGGTGATCTGATCGACATCCGGTTTTTGCATCTGACCCAGAAATTGGCGGGCATACGCAGAGAGCGACTCCACGTAGCGTCGTTGTCCTTCCGCATATAAGGTGTCGAAAGCCAGAGACGATTTTCCGGAGCCGGATACGCCGGTAAAACAGATCAGCGCATTTTTAGGCAGCTTCAGACTCACGTTTTTCAGATTGTGGACCCGGGCGCCTTTGATCGTGATGGATGGTTTGGGCATTGAGGGATTGGTGAATGGTGAATGGTGAATGGTAAATGGTGAATGGTTTTTAAATCACTGAATCACCAATCACCAATTATTATACTCTACATTTGTTTAGAAATCAAGGATTGTAAAATAAAAATTTGTACTTTTTCAGGGAAGTATTTGTGTTATAATATTGTCTCAATGATATCGTTTTAAATGTCATCGCAAACTGATCATCAAAAGCGGCCGAAATCAGTTTACAATGGCGGCAGCATTGTGCCGGTCCTTCAACATACTCGCGCATGGATCAAGCAGCATCCTATCGCCGCTACAGGGCCGCTTCTCTTATTGCATCGTTTTTGCCGTTATCGGCATGCGAACATTAGGTGGTGGAAGTTCAAATACCGAATAGGTAATGATAGACCTGATAGAACCGGATACATCGGCTTAGAAGGTAATCGCCCGGCAGAAACTGAAATTAATCAGGCCGATCGTCAAGGGGGACCTGGCAAACATGGCGTCGAACAAGCCGGCGGCCACCGCTCCCGGCAGGCACGATGAGATAGGTGAGGCGAATGCAGATTTCGGCGATCAAGCGCCCGATCAGATAACGGGTTTGGCACAGGCCCTGGCTTTTTACCGGGCGGTGTTGGCATTGGTGGCAAGATTTATATGGCGGGTAGCAGGCGGCGAGTGGGAAACGTCGACGACCTGACGACCAAAATTGATGTAACTTGACTCAGCACACACTATGTTGTAGAATAACCTACCAGCGATACAGCAGCCTCACCATAATATATATTTTCTTAATAAATAGGCGATATAAAATGGCCGTTTATGTTGTTTCTCATACAGGCAATGATTTCGAATTTAGGAAAAGTGTGTTCGACTCTAATATTGCCATTACAAAGAACTTTGGAATTGCGGACCGGTTTGTTCTGCAGGCGGCTGATGACCCAAATAATGCACGGTTGTTGGCGAAGTTGAGTCAGGAAAGATTTAAGAGTTTTTGAATTCTGAAGATTTGAAAATTGCACTGGAAAATGCAGGGATTCCTGGCCCTTTAACCATATTCGTTGGTGAAAACAAACCATAAGATACATCCATCTATAAGCCAAATCCATCGTACTGCAATCTGCCTGTCTGGCAGAAAGGCGGGCTCAGGTGATGGGTTTCCGTGGGATCAGTTTATGCGGAACGCAGGATCAGGTTCCGCGCAACTCTGCGTGAGATCTTTCTTCGGGTATCCACAATAATAAACAGCATGACAATATAACCGACTAACTGCCTCCCGCCACCTCACCACCCACTATCTGTACATTTTGTATGCAAAATTCCTGGTACATCGATTATTTCGGCGATGACTATTATCGTTTCGACCATCATGAAGACACCGATCTTGAAGTCGCAGGATTGGAACAGCTTCTGGGTGATCCTGATCAAAAGACGATACTCGACCTAGGCTGCGGATATGGTCGCCACAGTAAGCCGTTCACAGCGCTCGGCTATCACGTCATTGGCTATGATCTGTCTGCCGCCCTGCTGAAGCATGCTCGTGATCAGGATCACCGGGTTCCCTGGGTACGCGGTGATATGCAGGCCCTGCCGTTTCACCCTTCATTCGATGCCGTCCTCAGCCTGTTTACCACAATCGGTTATTTTGAAGATGAAGCGGAGAACTTCCAGGTATTCAGAGCCATATCGGAGGTACTCCGTCCCGGAGGGCGATTTATATGCCAGTTGGTCAACAGGGATTATCTGATTCGTCAGTTTACGCCGCAGGAGATTCATCACCAGGACGAGCTTATCATACTGGAAGAGCGTACATTCAATCCAATAGACAACCGAGTCCACACGCAGACAACGGTGATGGAAGGTTCTACCCGGCGACAATATGAGTCCGTCATTCGACTGTATACCATAACTGAACTGGACCTGTTGCTGGCCGCCGTCGATTTGTCCATTTCCGAAATATACGGGGGGCTGGACTTGCGTCCGTTTAATTGGGACACGAATCAGCTGGTCATCGTGGCTGAGAAGATGGATTATGATAAAGACTAAATGGCTTAATTTGATGGTGT
>Ga0187827_10006786_pt1 | contig 12937 bp, 10 predicted proteins | sample ETNtaG_39_FD_167969 | JGI IMG/M metagenome (GOLD analysis project Ga0187827, IMG submission 167969) | Marine microbial and viral communities from oxygen minimum zone, Eastern Pacific Ocean - ETNP2014_SV_150_PacBio MetaG (Illumina Assembly) | ecosystem: Environmental > Aquatic > Marine > Hypoxic... | reverse complement strand
TTGTTGTAGTAGCCATTAGATTTGGATCGCCGTTGCTTTAATTTGTTGACCTGCTAACGCTGCCGTCAGCGAAGCTTCACGATTTGTAAGTATATCATGAGCCAAAATATCTACAACTTGAAATCCTTTATCCTCCAATTTTATTCGTTGTAACAAGTCATGAACCTGCTTTTCTGAAGTCGCGAGATGGAAATATTCACCTTGTACACGCCATACCATTGACGGATTCCAATCCGGTGGCGAGAAGAGAAAGTCTGCAACTATACCACCCAGTTGTAATCGTCCCCCCATTATACTGCTTTGAAACTCCCAACCCCGTATTCTTTTGCGTGTTAACCATAAGTATACCTGCCACTCCGGTATTGTTCCAACAAAATATGATGGTGGATGCCAGTATTCATCTTTATTAAATTTCCTGAAGAATCCTCTTCGTCGGATCGTAAACTTACGTGGAAGCTTACGAACCTTGGTGAGTTTAGATCGGGACCGCGAGAGTAATATTTGCGGTCCCGGCTGACTCGGAACGCGAAATGATTGGTCCGTTGGTAATTTGGACGAAAAACTCGCCGTCTTCCGACTTTGACGGTCCCGGCGTGAACTTGATATTACGCTCTCGCGACGACGCCTTAAGCGCTCGGAGCCACGCGATAGTTTGCGAGGCATTTTTACCTGCTAATGAATCTCGATACAATGGAATCGTTAATATCCAACTCAACCTGTCTTCCGGTTGCGGTAAGTACTTTAATATTATAGCATCACCTATCGGAGATTTGGATTTAATCGCTCCTCGATATGCAGTAATTCGTAATCGACATGCTGTAACCTGTAATCCGGCTCCGCCATCAAAAAACATTTCATGTCGCGCTTCAATCCCAGTAGTGCGACCTAGAGTAGCCCACTCCTGTTCCTCATCTTTATAGTCACTTTGATATTCAACCAACATATACTCAGAATCAGTAAAATCTCGTCCCGAAACAACTATAGAGAAAATAGTCTTTGGAAATTCAGGGAATCCAAGCGTAACCCACGGAGTAATAAGTGTCCCACTCGCTTCAAATGTCTGCCCATTAAATGGAATTTTACGTTCAGATTGGTCATTAAATTCTTGGTATTTTGGCGCACCACTTCCATTCGCAAACCATAATCGCGGTCTAGTCCCTGACGATGTTTCATGCAGTAAAAAATCTCCACCCGCATTTCCTGCTGCGTGTATATGCCACCCTGCGCCGGGATTAATTAGAATGGCAGATTTATCTGTTCCGTTCGTATTACAGATCACGAGGAAATTCTGAAGCGTAATGATATTCGTAATGCGATTACCGTGATTCAAATTGATAATGCCATCACCACGGTCTGGACCTGTTGAGATCACAGAACCTTGAGGCGAAATAGCCAGCAATTCTTGTCCCATTGGAAAATGAAGCTGCCCATTGTATTCAATCATGTGCTTACCGTTATTGTCATACGGGGTTGAAGTGTAATCATAAATAAAATGAGACCGGGTATTTGCGTAGTCAATCTGAAATAACCCTAATGACGTTGCATACCAAATACTGGGTTGACCTTCTTGATCTCTAAAGATCGTCAGCGCTCTAGCATCACCCTGCGTATTCGTCACTACATTCGTCCACGAAGGGGAAGTAATACTCGCTGTGCTTCGAATGTAATTGTTGCCCGTAGTGTCATCGTATACAATTAACTTGTTATCAAATATCGCTAAAAACGTCCCCCTGTGAGCGATATCCGTAAATGTTATACCGTCGGTAGAATACATCATCGCTGAATCTGTACCGTTAGAATACGCAACAACGGCATACTCAACTCCAAGTTGCTCAAAGATTATCATGTCTGTTGGAGCTTGCGGGGGCGTATCGACAGCCGTAAATGCGCCACTGGCGTAGCGATAAACTTTATCATCACTCCCGACAACAAGAAATGCTTCTTTAAACTCCATAGCTATGCCTGTTGGCGTTACGCCAGCAGCAAGAACTACAGCCGCTTGTTGCTCAGTCTCCAGCATAAATTCAGAGCCTTTGATCGTATTAATGCCGTCCTGATCAGCAAAACGATCACTCTGTCCAAGCTGTTCAACTACACGTTCGATCCCGAGACCCCCACTAAAACCTTCAAATGCGTAATGTCGCGCAAGGGATAGGTCAGAACGTTTCTGCTCGCCTGATCCGAAAATAGCTCCGAACGGCGTTTGAGGCTGTTCTAGTAACGGACCTTGAATGGTAACCCGCTGATCCTCAAGCAAGACTTCCATTACTGGGCAATAGCGCCGCTAGGCAACACCATTTGCTGCTCAAGGCGAATTTCTGCTTCTTCAAGCGCTTCTCGTGCCCTGCGACGATCTTCGAGTGGATCAGATCGATCCCCAACCCTAGCTCGCATCGTACGGAGATAATACTCTACATAGGGGGCAATGACACTAAACGGTACTTCAACAAGATCACGCTCAACATTGATTTTACCCGCATATCGATACCCATAGATCATTAAAGGCTGTCCAGAAATACCTAACCCTGAATCTATTCGAAGCCTCGGGTATAGACCCGGAACCACTAACCACGCATCTTCATTATTAAAGGCGTTAAGTGGAACCCATTGATTCGTTGTATCCTGATACTCAACCGTATGAATATACGAGAATGGGTACTTAATCAGTCGATAGGTTGTACCCGAGGAGGCGGCTCCGGGGAGCGCGTGGTCAAGCGTAAGGGTATCTGTCGAAGCATCAAAATCTTTAATAATACGAACTTCGCCGACATTCCCCGCAACACCGGAGTCAGCCGTAACAATGATCGTAGCTCCGTTCCAGTGGTCGTCAGCTTGTGTGAGGTCACCGGAGGTATCAAGAATCGTTGTCGTAGAGCCGCTCGTCGCTGTAGCGGCAACAATTTCAAGGAAAGGAAGATCATATTCATAGGTTGCAGCGGCAAGATCTATACTATCCACAGAGTGTGGGATAAGGAACCGCTCTCGCGCCCAGTCCACAGCCGCTGTAATCGCTTCGTCAAGTTCTGCTTTATTCCACGTATTTGGTCGATATATCTCATACGTGATGCCACTAGCAGGAGTACCGCCAAACGCCGGATACACGTGCATTTCGCCGTTAGTAGGATGATTATGCCGAACAAAAGAAGTGCTACCCTCCAACGATCCCGACGTGATGTGAACCTGTCCACCAATCCAGTAATCTTCATCTTCGATTCGTGACGTGTCGTTAATTTCCTCTGCGTCACCCCCAATCGATGTCGCTGAGCTTGTTTCCCCAATCCGAAGGTATGTCAGTAATTTCTGACGTACTGTTCTTAGACTGTCTGTAGATGCAGCAGCCATTACAGCACACACTCAATAATGATATACGCTAACACTTTGTCTCCGTCTGAAAACGTAGCTAGAATCTCTAATCGGTAATTGTGACCCCGTTCAAGACTTTTAACTTCGCAGGTGCAGCTAGGTGAACCTACCGATACACTACCAGAAGAAGCAGTCGAGGTAAAATCCTTCTCGCGCTCAGTAAGATCATAAACTTTCTGTACCGCGCTTGATACAGTAACACCTGTACCCAGAGTAGCGGAGAAATCAATCGTGTAATCAATTTCCTCGTTATCTGTCTGCTGAACTGGAGAATTTGAAGCGTGATGGAGGTCAAACGGCATTAATGCCTCCGCATAGCTACATGCCGGAAACTCCGAGACTGTGCCTTATGAACGGAACCCGAAGGACAAAAATGCGCCATCAATCCAGCCCACGACATACTAAGACCCTTAATATTACCCCAGTCCCAACCAGCATCTTTCACGTTTTTCCACGTACTACACGGGGTAGCCATCGTCTAAAGCTCTCGCCAGACAGCCATCGCTTCGTATTCGTACGTACCGCCGTTAGTGCCTTCATCAAGCAGAACAATCAAGTCTCCGGCTCCAGCGCTCTTGTTGGCAGCTCGTTCAGAGTCTACAAGATTGCCAGCATCATTCTGAAGAATCGTGTGGTTACCAGACACAGGCGCTCTAGCCTGTGTTAACGCGCCACTTACGATACGAAGATCGATTCCACCGGGAAATTCAATCCATGCGGACTCGTATTCTTCGTTATACGCGATGAGATCAGACTCAGCAATGATAGCAAATGTGCCGTCTGTCGCATCATTTTCTTCAACTACACCAATTTGCAGGGTTGCATCTCCTCCACTCCCTGCTGTACCCTTCACACGGAACTTAAGCGCATATAAAGCTATACCGCCCGTCGCATCGTGGGGATACGTGGTTGTATCACTAATATCTACTATAAGCTGAGCGTTGTCAGCAGTAATCCCAGTCGCTTTATTACGATGGAAGTACAAAGGACCGTATCCTGCACTCATGGTTTCCTCATTGCAATGGAGAGTTCACTTCCTCCGAAGTGAGTCATTTCTAATCCCTGAGCTTTTAACCTGTTCGGAAGATCAGGATGCTCATTCCAATTCGGGGCATGATGACTCTTATTATGCACATTAAAGTATACCACACCACCGAGCTTTACAGTGTTAGATATGCGTCGTATTTCTGAATCTAACTGGGCATCCTCTAATTTTCCGAATTCGTCAAGAATTACCACGACATCAAATTTCCCTTTGTATTTGGTTATTGTCTTGACCCCAGCACGTTGTTCGGCAAATTTCGGGTCTATCACCTTATCGCGGAGTAAAGTAATGTCATTACTATCTCGCATACCTTGAGCCACGGTTCCCAGCGCATCACCTACGATTAAGACGAGTTTTTCATCCACCTCACCCAATCGGAATATTGAGTCAGCGAATCCCATTTTCGCATCTCGTGTGAGGTAATGGATGTGAGCCTTGTCGTCGGTATAGTCTTCAGGCTTGTACGCCCGAACAGCCAGCGTGTGATCTTCTCTCGTAAATTCATTGTAATCCTTTACTAATTGAGGCCCATTTATTGAAAATGGGTTTAATCGATACATTTCTTGGTACGCGAGCCAGTGTCCCGCAGATACGCCATCAATACCCATGTGTATACACTGCACTGATGGGTCACCGTATAATTCAAAGCCTGCATCTTTTACTTTCCGCCAGAAGCTGTGATCTTCAGCCGCCGCATCCAGCGTAAAGTGCGGATATTCCATCTTTTCGATCACCTCACGGTGAATAAGACTACACGCGAGTCCCGCGCTATCGATTTTCACGAGTTTATCGCTCGGGGGGTTATAAAACCCCTCGTACGTCCACGTATCTCGCGATTTATCGTAAATAGGGTCCAAGTACCAGTTAGGGTTATAAGGCGGCTCCTTGAACGGCACAAGGCCGTTCACGACCTTCTTATCGTGAGATAGTAACTGCCACAGTGCGTGTGGGGGTGGAACAACGTCATCATCGATCCAAAATAGCCATTGACAGTCCGATTTTAGGAACAAATCGACAAGTTGCTGTCGTGCTAGATGCACAATAGTCGGCGGTCGATACCCTAAGACATCACCCTCACGCCATGAGGTGGTGATAAATTGAAAAAACCCATACACCCAGCGGGAGAATACCGCATGAGTCATGGGCACGGCATAGAAAACAGGTTCTCGCATGAAGCCCCCCTAATGAATAGGGGTGGGGGCTTCTGGCCCCCACCCGCTAAAACTACTTACGAAGCTATCGTACCGGCTGTTGCTCCAGCGAAAGCGAAGTTGAAAATTAACCATTTCGAACCATCGCTCACACAAAAGAAACTATGGCCGATCTTCTCGTTTGACGTATCATGCGTCAAACTATCAGCCGCCGCATCATTCTTCACAACAAGGGTATCGGCAGGGCCGGTAATAATTATATTCTGATCCACAGTATTGAAGATCCAATAATTAAGTCCTGCACTACCTGACACCGCTGGAAGAGTGAATGTTACAGCGCCCGAAGCCCCGGTCGTTGTGAACAGACCACCGGAATCCGATTCAAGCAGACTATAGCTCGACGTTTTGGCCGTAACCTTAAAACGTTGAACTTGTAGATTCTGCGCGAATTTGAAATCCCTTTGACCTGCACCAAACGGCCCCGGCTCACCTCCGGCGAGATATTCAACTGCATCCGTAGATGGCATTTAATACCTCCTTAAGAAGTGCTGAGGTTAGACAAGTACCCGTGAGCCTTGTCCCAGCGCACACTTAGTGTGTAATCGCCGTAGAGATGCTCCTTGAAGTACGCGCCGTCCTCCGGCAAGGGTTCTGTGAAAAACGCCGAGTTCTTAAACGAATGATAATCGATAAGACTCGGGTTGAGGAAATACGCATGATCTGAGGGGCAGTTAAAGACCATCGAGACATCAATTTCACCGAAATCGGTGTCGATGACATCTACAACGATTCCACCTTCTCGCGAACCACGGTCCATACGGGCCAGAGGTCGATAGAAGTCAGCAATCTTACGTTTCTGCCACTGACCTGTCACGATCCACGTTGCCATCGTCTCATGCCCCACGTCGGCAAAGATTAACGCCAAAAGGTTGTTAATCTTCTTCTCCGTGAGAGCTTCAGACGTGGTGTCTGTGTTATCCGTGATAAAGGTCTTCAAACCACCAAACGCGCCCGGTACGGACGACGTTCGCAAGACACGCTCGGCACCATACAGTGCCGCTCGTTCAAGCATTGAGAAAGCGTCGGTGAGAACCTTTTCCGCTTCGTAGTCAAGCCGGTCACTCAGACCATACTCACCCGTATTCTGCGCTCGATGTGAAACCTGATAGGCCACGTCGATAATCTGCGCGTAATTATACGGGAAAGAATGAGTCGTAGTACCAGCAACTACGGAGTCGGTGTTCTCAGGGTACGCTTGTGAGATTCTTCTAATTGTCGTGTCACCAGCGTGCGCTGCACCCGACGTTGAACCCCACCCACGAGTAATCGTAAGGGTGCTGTCTGACGCGATAGCAGTCACACGAATCTGTTCATCTTCAATTAGAAGAATATCGCCAACCCTAAAGTTGTACGCAGTGTTGCCTGAAAGCGTCACAGTCGTGTGAGCGCTGTCAGTCATTGTGGTTGAAGAGTTTACAGTGTCCGTCAAAGCGAACAGTTCATCTTCGTGCCACTCGTACTTCGGGTTGGAGACGGTTTCGCCGTTAAATCCGATTCGTTTCAAGAATGGAACGGCTTTTGGCGAGAAGTTGACAATCTGATCTTCAACTTGCCGTCGTTGGACGGTAGTATCAGTTAGAGTATCTCTCGCACCTCGTACACCAGCCATAGGTTATTGTATCCTTTAACGAGACCCCATCGCAGCGCGAGCGCGTTTAAGTCCTTCAGCAACTTTTCCGGTATGTGCAATATCACTGTTATCAGAGACACCTGCACCACCGCCACCTGTTCCGCTATCAACAGCGGGGGCACCGGGACCATCTGTATTTACTGAGGACGTATCGACACTATTCGCATTTGCGTTGACTTCTCGTTGAACTGAGTCGCGAAATAATTTCGCGGTTGTTTCCATTGATTCCATAGAGGTGGACCCCTGTAACACGTCGGCAGGCACACCATACTTAGCGGCAAGTTCTTGTGCGGCTAAATGCTTTCCTGCTCCTTCTGCCAGAGCCGTAGCAGCGTCAGCTTTAGCCTCCGCAGCGGCAATACGTTTCGCAGCATCCTGCGCTGCGTATTCCGACTGCAATCGACTATGCTCTTCTGGGTCTTCAACGTTCGCAAGCGCTGTTTGAAAGGCTTGCTTACGGGCAGCTTCAGCGGCTTCTTCCGCAGAGTGGGCGCGTTGATTCGCCTCATTGATCTGCCTTGAAAGCGATGACTGAAGACCCTTAAACTGTTCCTCGGTATAAGCCGGGGAAGCAGTTGTCTCTACAGCTTGTCCATTTTCTATTTCGTTGCTCGCTGAATCTTCGTTACCCTGTGGGGACTCAGATGCGTTAAGCTCTGCCATCGTGTACTCCATTGGTATTCTCGGTCCAAAGTGGATACCGTGAAATCGTAGTGATACACATATATTCTAACACAAAAATTAGATTACCGGGTTGGAGGGGCAAATCCGGCACCTCCACCTGCCGTTGTTGCAGCTATTATGCTACGTGCTGCGCTAGAAGCTTGACGGGATCTTGGTGAAGACGACGAAGACGACGAAAATGACGAAGGTTTGGGGGGAGCATATCCACGCGCAGTCCAATACTCACTAAAACTTGGAAGTTCTGCAAAAGATATTTGAGTGAGATCCCACGAAGAGATATGAGGGAATGCACTGAGAATTTCACCCATTACGTCGCGCACAAGCGTCATTGGTGGAGATGTCGCAGCTAGCGCATCATGCTGTACGCGGGTAATCAAACCATTTTGTTTTTCTTTAATCTCCGAACGTTGAGCCATGATCGGTTGAATCACGGCCTCCTGCCAGTATCGCCACGCCGCTTCAGATGCCGTTAAATTCTCATACAGATCAGCCCGGAACATTTCTTCTGTAATGCCGAATTGGTTACCAAGCTCCACGGCTTCGTCGAACGCCGCTTCTTGAGCATTATAGAATCCTTCCCAATCAGTGCCATCTTCGCTTTGAAACGATTTTTTTGATACGCGATAAAACATATCGCGCATTTTTATCATTGCTTCACTCTTACGAGGGTCTTCTTCATCGTCCTTGCCATACCACTCTTGTGCTCGATCCGTCCACGGGTAAATTAATATCTTACCGTTTTTATCTGGCTGCATATTGAGTTCTTTTTTAGCAACTTCAATACCGATTAATCCCACTGTACCCGCCTCTTCACTTCCGTAATACTTTTCTCGAATTGGATCGTCGAGATTTGCTGCGAAATCTAACGGGCGCAATCGAGCCATTGCAGCCTTATACTGATCGGTTAAATTTGAAATTTCTCGGTTTGCAAAATCGCGGTCTTTCTTTGTATCGACATAACGAGAGAGATCTTCCTTGGCCTGCGCGAATTCGTTAAGATTATCTTTGGTAACTGTTTTACCTGATGACGTTTGAAAAACGAAGGGATTTTCACTTGAACCTCGTCGAACACGATCCATTTTATCGTTTTCACGCACATTGAAATAACCCCGGATTGAACCCAGCGAAGAATTAACCTTAGACATAATGGTATCTTGCACCCATCTATCGGGAAACATAGCTTGAACTTCCTGCGAAATACGAAGCGCTGACGGTACATTATGAACCATCAGCCACCGCTCTTTGTCTTCAGGTGACATATCCCTCGTTTCACGGAAGAATTCTTGAGCGAAGATCGTCGAAAACACCCGTAAAATAGCGTCTGGAAGAGTTATATTTTTCGATAATTGTTCCTGAAAGAGCGGTAACATACTTTCGTCAATATGTGTATCGACCCAACCATCACGGTTTTCAAGATACCGTTCTAACCCGTCTTGTTCAAGAACCTTAACAAGACGGCCATCTATCATAAGTGTAGATTCATAATCTTCAACACGATTCATATCAAAGTACGCACTCACAAGCTGTTTTATCGCTTTTTCACGGCCACCGGGAATTAAGAATGGACCAGTAGTAGGTCCGCGCACAGTCTTTTGATCCGCAATTCCAATCTGTTCATCAGTTAATCCAAGTTGTTTCTGGTACGCTGCGAGATTCTCCCGTGTCGTTTCATCAATCTGGGCGCGTATAGATACGCCCTCAAACGTGTCTGTGGATGCTTTCTGTTTTTGCGCTGCCGCTACAAGCTCTTCTCTCTTCCAGAAATACCTGTTGAGCGTAACTCGTGCTTGTATTTCGGGTAAGTCTTTTCTAAGAACCCAAGAGAACGCAACCCACGGATGTTCATCCATCAATGCTTTCGCTTCGTCTACACGGCCACTATCAGTAAGCTCCCAGTAGGCTTTTTGAACCCTAAACCGCTCTCTATCTACAGCGGGGTACGAACGAACCCCACCACCGAACCAGTTAACTTGTCGATATCCAGCGCGTTTATGGAAATATCGTGATGCAGCATCCTGCACTACAGGATTCTCGTGCCCCACCCCCGATTTTAGGTCAAGGAGCGCTTGATACGCACTGCGCTCATCAATTTCACCGTTCATTAACATCTCTGTTAATACTTTACCCGTTCCCATCACGTTCATCTCTGTCATTCCATGTTGTAATACTAAATTTTGACCCTTATCTCCTGAACCCCACTCTCCTGCTCCTAGTCTCGCTTTAGCAATGCCTCCGGTTGATCCCGGTAGACCCTGAAATATTTCTTTCATAGAAGGTACGATTCCATATGGTCCGAATGCCGCTTCATACAGATCAGGCGGAAGTGTATCTTTTACATTTTCTTCGCCTACTAATTGTTGTCCGGCTTGTAAGGCAAGAGCTAGATGAGGATAAAGCTGTGTTACACCCAGCATTTCAAAGACTTGAATTAACGACTTTAAATTAAGACCGAATTCAGAACCTTCGCCTTCTTCACCTTCACCCCAACTCATGATTTCAAATAGTGGAGCGCCAAATCCTCCTGTCACAAATTGTTTTGGATCAAGACGTATTTGTGTTCCACCCGGCAGGGTAACAAGTCGTATTGTACCTCGAAGATGCGGGGGTAAATCTCGATCCATTTCATACCACGAATTCATAATACGCGCAAGAACAAGATACTGACCGGGATTTTTTACAACCTGTCGCATTTGGAACATAAAGAATTTCATGCTCCAATACGGATACGGCATGACTGTTTGTAGGGCAGCTTCAGCACTATTATACTGATAAGAAAACAATGCGTCTATTGATGAATCTTCTGCTGTAAGCCGTCCCACTGTTAAAGCTGAACGAATGTTGGCTCGAACATCGTCTGCCGTTGTTCTCGACAATTGAGCGGCCTCTGTGGGACGAGGTTGACCAATGTCTTGGTAATAACGATCTAAAACACCGCTCTTTTTCTTCGCTACAGCAGACGGACGCGATAACACTGTTTGAGTAACTATGTCTTCTATTGAATCCGTGACAAGCTTTGCCTGTTCTTGTGCTCGTTCCGTGATGATATCGTGGATTGAATCCTTTAATAACACGCCCTCCAGCTTAGGAGCACCGGCATTGTCCATCTCATCAACCATTCGTACAATTCGACTCATGAGTTGCTCATCAATTACAAGCTTCTCAGCAGTCATCGAAGGCAACTCTATATTTAGATCCTTCGCTACACGGTCATAGAGTTTCTGTATTGCCATCATCCTCTTGTTCTGTGCATCCGCCATTCTAGCTGCCCGTTCGTGGGGTAACTGATCTTTGGACGCTTTACGAATTCTGGTGATGTCTTCATTTATCCTACGCATTTCTCTGTTAATATGCGCCATCACTCCTTTTTCGCGTTTAATCCAATTAAGCAGATTTTTCACTCCGCCCGGAGCGTTTTTAGCCAGAGCCTTGTTTATATCTAATCCCCGCTCAACAGCCCTAGCAAATACATCTAGCATTTCAGTAGACAATAGGTCATCAAACGCAGCTTCATATTCTTTGGCGGTTTTTTGCATTAGAGCAGTGTGCTCTTCCCGCCAGACTATCCCTGCCCCATCGGGATCTAATTTTCTATTCTTGACGAATTTTGCCGAGATCTCGAACGTCGCCTTACCCTTATTCCTACTAATCTTATCGAAGAGGCGATTAGCGTTTTGGATTACCTCCCTAGCCTCTCTATCTCCTTGATCATCCAAGACACCGTTTATTCGGTTGCCTATCGTATCCATAATTCTCGTTCTAAGTCCGCGTATATACTCTTCATGCTGAATGAATGCACCCATAATTGCATACGACTCATCGTCTACTTCGCCGCCTGCCCCACGAAAATACTTCAATAACTGATGAGCAAAATGGCCGGGTTCACCGGGATATTTCTCGTAAAAATCATCTACAAGTTTATCTCCCTCGTCTTGTATCGACTTTGCAGCCCCTCGCAGTGCCGCTGCTATTTGTGCTCCCGACGCATTTTCAGGTAAAGCATCTAACGCAACCGATACAGCATTTTGCGTTCCATCATCGTCAAAAAATCCTAAAGCGTGTTTCAGGTCAACTTTCCGTCCCGCGCCTACTTTACGAGCACCAGTTCGCACAGCACGCCCGGTTGTATGTTCTTCCACCTCCCGTAAAAATGCTGATCTGAATTGTTGATCATTGAACATTGCCGGATCACCGTCATTAAATCTTTTAATAAAATTCTTTTTCACCGTGTCCGGTAGATCCGTTTCTAGTATTGCATCTCTAAAAACTCGTCTCGCAGTCTGATAAAACACAAGAAGTTGAATAAATCGATGCTGGTTAGTCTCTGTAAACGAAACCGCGCTCTTCATACCACTTACTAATCCTTGATTAAGATTAAAGACTCGCGCATTTCTGGCAGCTTTTTTCTTAGCTTTGCCGACTTCATCAAGGTGTTCGTCAGGCACAAGACTCTTCTCGAAGGCTCTATCCATCCATCTGGGTATAGGAACCTTGATATCACCAACTCCGGGAATAATTTTTCTTCCTATAATCGGAAGGGCTCCAAACAAACCCGGCGGCAGGTCTCCTGTACCAACACTACCCAAACCTTTTGAGGGGGCTACCCCGGTAATCATATTAACAAGACCTTGACTACCTGTTTTAGCTTTCTGACCAAAAATCATAGACTCGTCAAGTCCAGCCTCCTTTACAAGCTTCGAAACCCACTTCCAAGCGGCTGGAGCCTGCGCCATCCTCATTCCCTGTTGCTGACTCGTTGTTACCATCCCACCAATAAGATTTAACACAGCAAAACCGGGACGTGACAGTAACCACGCTTCACCGATCTGAGATTTCATAACGAGCGATAAATAGCGAAATATACTCATGTTACCCGGTACATCCGAAAACAGTCTTCGCAAACCAAAAGGAAGCATAACTCGTGGACCATCGTATCCTATGGACCGAGCATACTCAACTAATGTAGATCGTACAAATCTATCTATTATATACGTAGGTGAAATGTCC
>Ga0187827_10006784_pt1 | contig 12939 bp, 6 predicted proteins | sample ETNtaG_39_FD_167969 | JGI IMG/M metagenome (GOLD analysis project Ga0187827, IMG submission 167969) | Marine microbial and viral communities from oxygen minimum zone, Eastern Pacific Ocean - ETNP2014_SV_150_PacBio MetaG (Illumina Assembly) | ecosystem: Environmental > Aquatic > Marine > Hypoxic... | reverse complement strand
ACGGGTGGACTCTATGATATACGTAGCATTAATACGCTGAAACTAAATGATGATCTCCTAGATGATGAGAAGGTTTTCTTTAAAGACCGTGATTCAACTGATGCTGTATCTAACCCTGTTTTAGGAAAGGCTACATTTAAAGACAGAGTTCATATTGATGAAGATCTTACTTTATCAGCAGACAAAAGTATTGGAGTTGGATTTGCTGAAACTGATGATATTTCTACTGGGCTTCAAATTCATATTAAGGGCGGGGCTAATCGTGGAACAATGAAAATTGAACAAACTTCTGGCGGTAATAATGGCTCACTCTACTTAAAGAATGCAAATAATGAGTGAGGACTTCTTAGCGATGCATATCCGGATGAATTTAGACTTGGTAGATCTCAAAATTTGAGTCACGCTGCATCAACGGTTTATAGTGATATTTCAATTGATGGTTCCACTGGTAATGTGACAATTGGGGAAGATTTAACTGTTGATGGTCTGTCTACGTTTACTGGCACAACACACGCGGCTAGTGATGCAACTTTTGCTAAAGGCGTAGGAATTGGATACACAAATGGTGAAAATGTTACTGATGGTGAACTGGCATTAAAAACTGGTACAGGGGATGGTGTTATATCTATTACAACTTCTGATGCTGTTGGACATGCTAAACTATTATTAGAAACAAATTCTGGAACAGATTTTACACTACAAGCTAGAGATACCGGTACATTTGGAATAGGGCGAGGAACAACAGATGATATTACTATTGATAGTCTCGGAACAGTTCATATAAGTGGTGACTTTCTAGCTTGACAAGACGGCGCGGTTATGGGAGAGTTTACAGCTGGTGATAATCTAAACGTTACTCAAGTTAGTGATCAAGTTATTTTAGGTAGAAATGCAAAAACGCTAACAACGGCAGATACTGACTCTGAAGTTATTATTGCAAGTAGAGGCGGAGATCTAAAAACAAATTTACATATTTTAACAGAATGGCAAGGTAATGATACAGTTGGCCTAAATATTGAAACTAATGCCAGTGCAAACACAACTACCTTTAGGCCAGATAAAAATGGAAAATTATATTTTGCAACTAAAGACGGGGTTGCTTCAGGTTCCCCATCTTTATTTACTGTTGATAGTGCAAATCAGTGGGTAGGTGCCCTTGCCCTTGATTTAGGTGAGGATGGCGGCCCACAGGATACGGCACTAACGGTAAACAATAAAAATTTAATTATATTAAATGACGGCTCAACTTCTCAATCATCCATTGGGCAGTATAGTCCAGAAACCTTTGGTATCGCAAGTAATTTAACCTTTGATGGGTCTGGCTTGACTAAAACACAGACAGATACCTCGCATGGACATGCTTTTATTAATTTAGAAACAAATACCGCTTCCGGTGTAATTCAGTTTGGTGTAGGCTCACCAAATACATTCGTTACACCTCAGGATTATGTGATGTCCATTATGCAAAATTCTTTTTATAGTCAAGTCATTATAGAACCTAGTGCCTCAATAGCTTTAGGCGAGAATCTCATATCTAGTGACTCATCCTCAAGCTCACTTAAAACTCTTGCGGGTAATAATATAACTTATAATAATAGTAATTTTAATACAGCAGCAATTGACGATTTGACTGTTAATACTGATACTTTTAAATCATCTAGTAACGGCACTCATATAAAGGGGTATGTAAGTATAGAGGGGTCAGATGATACATCTTCTCTTGATTTAACTAAGTCAGGAAGTGGCGCAGCATTAATTTATGATTCAGGTAGTAGTAATGTACAACTTTCTCAAACTATTCAGACACAAGTCAGTGGGGTAGCCACTAGTAATATTGAAAATACTTATCTGACTGCTCATCTAGATTCTGGTTATCCGCAAGTAGATTTTGTAGGGATTACTGCAGTCAGTGGTGAAATTGATAGTTTAGTATTAAATAGTGAGCTTGATGTACCCGGAGCTATAATTTCAGAGTTAACAGCAAATACTGCAAGCCTTGCAACTGTAACTGTCGACAATTTGACCTCAACAGATAGTAGGTTCGAGGAAAAAGTACAGTTTGATGCTGTGGAGATTGTATATAGTAGTGGCACAGTCTTTAGTCAAGAGGTCTTCACTCCGACTGGGTATGTAACGCGTGACGCATATGCTGTTACGGTGTCTGGACATACAACCCCTAAATATTATATTGGAGCTGGACATATAGGAGACGCATCAACCGGCTATCCAGGTGTTGAGATACAGCAGGCTCGACCTGAACCAACTATTCCGACAAATTTTAGAATTTGGGACGCTTATCCCACTAATAACCAGAATGAAATTTCAGGGTATGTCCACCTAAGATGAAATTATGATAGTCTAGAATTTCAATCCTCGTATAAACCACAAGACCAGGGGACTACTTGTAGGCTAGAATTAAATTCTATCAATGGAACTGGAGAACAATTAAATGAGACAACTCCTGGAAATATTATTGGGAAGACTTTAGTTTTATACCCACATTTAAATAAGTATGAAATTGGTGGGTATGATAACGCCACACGCGAAATTACGTTAGCCGCAGGTGAACAGTTTATAGCAGAAGATAATGCTGCGTCTTCAGCCCACATCGTTGATAGTAATACAACCGGGTATGTACTTAAAGTGATTCAAATGATATCAGATGGCGCCACTGGCTGAAATGAAACTTCATTCCAGCAAACAATACCATTAGATGACGACTTTATTAATTTACCAGGCTATGTAATTAAATTAGAATTGGGCAAAACTTGGAAATTTAAACTTAAATCAATATCAGGTGATACTGTATCATCTTATGTAACTTTACCCGCTGGTACGTATGATCCGAACCATGATTTTAACAACTCTGATGCAGTATCTTATACAGCTGACTTTGAGTTTGATTTGCCTTATATAACTACTACAGCTGGAATAGAACTAGGTGCAACATCATTAGGATTTAATGTGGCGATTACAGGAAATGGATGGAAGGATACGAATGACTCACAAAATAACTCACATGAGTACGAAATTATTTATTCTCAAACAGACTTAGGAGGCGGTGGATTCGATAATCTTGATGATGTTCATCACATTTATACTAACAATACTCTGATACCTATTGCCGCAAATGAGCCGGCACGCTGATATGTTGCAGCCCGACCTATTCAAAATAAACGACCTGTTGGTTCTGGTCTTTACAGTGAAGTGGTTGGTGGAGGAGGAGGGATCCCACCTGGCGATCAAGTCATAATACAGATGCCATTTGGGATTTATGTCTCTTCGGGAACTGTTGATGCAGTAGAAACGGTAACTAATAATGTTGGTGATGATGAAACAATTGTTACACTTGGAGATACTTATGATTCAAATGGATTTGATACAGGCTTTGCGACTAACAGTTTAACTGGAGCGGGACTTAACTTTTTTACTGATTGAGATTTCGGCATTGATCTAGGATATCAAAATCTATTAGGCAATACTAGTTTTCTTCTTGAGCTTTAAATTATAAATAGTTAATTAATAAAAGGACGAATACATGAAAATATACAACGAAATTATTACCCAATTTAACGATGCTACTGGTCAGTGAGACACACTTTATGAAGATAGTGAAAATTATAATGGGCCTATGATGTTATGTATAGAGAGCTACTCCTGGATGCAAAACATTAACTTAGGATCATCAGGTAATGTGAGTGGACTCGAGCAAGGCTCTGTATGAATTCAAGGAAATACAAAAGCGGCTAGACAAATCCACAAAGAAACTCTTGATATTGATTTTGTATTAACAGGAATAATGTTTGATTGTACGAACGCGTCAAACTTAAATGGATCGAGTCCCGGTGTCATACGAGTTTATCAAGACGGTTTTGAATCATCCGCCGCTACTTTAGATGTAAGTGGTATAACTTATTTAACTGTATCGTTTAACCTTGAAATTAAAGGCGTACTAGGACCTAGAATTATTATAATTGATGGATGGGACCCATTGGTAGTTGATCCAAATAATCTTTGTTCGTTTGGGGGCAATCTAACACTTATTGGCAGACCTTTAGTATCTACAACTGGCGGAACACAAATAGCACCACAGCAAGGTGCTGGAGGCCCTGGAGCTTTTTAAGCTATGGCTAGCTATCGTGGCAGACTTGATGTAGTTAATCGTCCATATCGTGGGGTATTGGCTGCAATATATAATCCCAATGGAGTTAAAGTAGATGTTGAAACAACAGATAGCTATGGTTTTTATGAATTTGATGGTTTAGCAACTGGCTCTTATAAAGTTAAATTTCGTGGAAGAGACTATAGTGCGCAAGATGATATTGATATTACTGTTGTTGATGCTTTTGATTCGGAAGCTTTAGCACCTCTTACTTTTTATAATACACCAGATTTAGGCGTTAGTGAAGGCGCACCTTATGCTAGTACCCAGGGAGAAGGCAGTGAGGCGATTATAGCTTTATCAAATTTGCAGGCTGAAACTGGAATTTTAGGTTGGGTAGATATTTGATACCAAAAAACAACTGCTCCAGCCTGAGATGAGTATCAACTGTTAACAAGCATAACATTGGGCGGGGCCGTTCCAGGCTATGAGGCAGAAACCGGAATACTTAATACAACCACTAGTATTGAATTACTTGAGAAACCTGTTAATTATGATTTTAAAGCTATCTTTTTTAATCCAGGTGGCGACCCAGCTATGAATAACGCAGTAGAAGTTGAGGTTCATGAAAGCTCCGTAGTTTTTAACGGTGTGCCGGATTTAGATGAATATATCGGGGTTACGGATGTTGACGTTTTAAATACAAACCTAGCCGGCACAGCTGTCCCAACAAATGAAATTGTAGCTAGTTGGCCAGATATGCGAGAGAAACCAGCCGGGAATTATGTCAGTGCAGAAGGTTCAAGTACAGCTGTTACAAAAGCTCAATTTGAAACTCTAACTAGTTATGTAATTTATATGTTTGTTAGTAGCTCAACTATAGGGCCATCTGGAGGAGAGAATTATCCAAATAAAGTAGAGACTAATGGAACCTGGTACCTTCTAGACACAGTTCCTCCGTCTCAGATGATGGCGTCTTTTAGAGTGCCACAAAATAAAACTGTTATGTTATGAATTGGATGTATGACAGGCGGCACCAGTACCTCCAGTACAACCACAGGGGAGACTTTTAATTTTTAATGGGAGCAGAAACCGGATTAATTACTACGCCAGGTGATGATGATATTGATCTTCAAAGTTTAAAAAACTTTGCACTAACAATTAGTTGATGCAGTAAAGCTATTTTAGAAGTATTTTATGATACTACTATAGCTGGCGTTGCTGGCGTTGATTACACGTTAGCCGGCGATGAGGAAGAGGCAATTGTATACGCTGGACAACTCACAGTTCCAAAGGATGATGTTGGTGGAAATGGTGAAAATGGGGGAGACTCACAAGCCAATAAAAAGTATGTGTGATACAGTAAACAGATGCCTATGGTTTCGGGAACCGATGAAATGACAAAACTAACTTTTACGGCGGATGCTGATCCTTATGGATTAGCCAACATCAAAATGGAGTCTACAGTCAGCTCCGGTGTCGGAGCCATACCATGATTTAAATGATACGATACTTCGGAAGCAGGAGCTGGTGGCATAATTAATGAGTATCCAAATGGCTATTTAGATAGAAGTGGTTTAGAATACACGTCAGCGGCCGAAGATTTTACTGAAGGACAAAATGCACAACTTAAAATTACAATCACCACCGATGCTTTAGGGTGAGGGGGCTCTGTGGACTATATAGCCCTATTTACAGACCCAAATTTATTTGAATAATGCTAACCAAATACTTAAAAATTTATGAGAACTAATTTAATTGAAGTTTGTTCCGTTAACAATGAACACTACTATGCCAATGCAAAAATAGCTGAAAGTTTAAAACTTTCTAAGTTTTCAAACTATCTTAAAATTCCTTCCTTTAACCGCAATACCCTCTCGAATCTGGTAAAGACATGATAAGTTACATTACCTGTTCAAATAATACTAAAATTTTAGATGCTAATTTAAAAGCTTCATTGGACCTATATGAAAAAGATGAGTTGATTGTAATATCTTCCCCTGAATCTTTATCTAAGGGCTACAATGAAGGTATTCAAAAGGCACAAAACGAAATAAAATGTTTTGTACATAATGATGTGGTAATTAAAGATAGTGCAGCTTTACGAGCATTACTCATTACGTACACTAAGCAAATTAACTTTGGTGTTATAGGGGCAATTGGTGCGAAAGATATTCCAAAAGGACCGTGGTGAGACGGTGAACAATGTGTAGGAAACGTAGAGGATAAAAATCTTGGTATTATTGATTTTTCACCTGGTGGACAAGAAACAGCTCTCCTAGATGGATTACTATTGGCCACTAATAAAGATATATGCTTTGATACTAAGGTGGAAGGATTTCATTTTTATGACCTTGATTTTTGTTTAACAGCTTTAGACCAAGGCTATATTAACTATTGTTTACCTGATTGTAAAAATATTATTTATCATAATTCAGAACGAAAAGATCTTTCTATAATAACAACACAAACAGATTGGATACACAACGAAACATATTATCAAAAGAAGTGGAAACATATGATTCATTTTTGAGGAGCTAGGCTCGATACGTTCTCAGATGAGAACTTAAAAATAATAAATGAAGATTTAATTACTGGCGAAGATTGGTTAAATCCAGATACGAGATCCAAACTTCTTACTTATAAAGATTATATAAACAATTTAAAAAATCCCACAATTGTCGAAATCGGATCGTGGAAAGGAAGAAGTGCGATTTTTATGTTAACGAAAATTCTAGACTCTTCACAAGATTTAATTTGTATAGATACTTGAGTAGGATCTGACGAGCATGAAAATAAAGACACTAGTTCATTGTTGGATGAATTTAAAGCGAATTTAAATAAGTTTGATTTATTAGAGCGAGTTACGATTATACAAGATGATAGCAAAAATATTAAACAACATTTAACATCGATAGATTTTATTTATATTGATGGTAGTCATGAATATAATGATGTCCTAAGGGATTTAAAAAATGCCTTTAAATTATTACGCCCTGGCGGAGTAATCGTGGGAGATGATTTTGGGTGGTGGGCTACTGATGAAGTTCGTCGGGCAGTTGGAGATTTTATAAGCTATACACGTGAGGCTACCTTAGAATCTGCTAAGTATGGATATGTTATAAAGAAAAATGAAAGCCTGATAAGTGAAGTTGAGTATCCGAAAGTGTCTATTACTATGCTTACCTACAAAAGAAAAGATCTTTTTAAAAAAACACTTGATAGTTTTCTGCAACATACCTCTTACCCAAATTTAGAGTTTCTAGTTTGAGTGAATTCTTCGGATCAAGAATATGAACAGCTTATTAATAGTTATGGTGATTTATGAACTTATAAACATTTTTGTACTGAGAATGATGGAATTGGAGGCCCACGAAACCACTTAAATAAAAAGGCACAAGGTGATTATATTTTAAACCTTGAGGATGACTGGGAATGTTATGCTGATAAAAAGGATGATTTTATAAAAAGATCAGTAGATGTGTTACAAAACTATAGTGATGTAGGGCAGGTTGTTTTAAGAGATATTCCAATGGAGGGGTATGCCGATGCTGAAGTAGGTGAATTACGAGATGACTGTTATATAATGATAAATCGTTATTCTCATATGAGTCCTACCTTTACAAATCAAGTGAATATTATGCCGAAAAAGGTTTGAGAAGATCTTGGACCCTTTACCGAACAAAACCAAGAAACGAATTTTGGCAAAGTTTATGACGAAGTATATAAAAGTGTAAAACTAGGGCATGAACCAGATATTGGAGTTTTTAAACATGTAGGGTTAATTAGTGCAGCATCAGAAGAAGATAGTCAGCGTTTAAATACTTTTTTTTGTGGTAATGCTCGAAAACAAACAACAAAATATAAATATGTAGGGCTTATACGATTTATGCCAGGCGAAGAACTTTTTGTTAATAATATGATTCAAGAAATGTTGCCAATTATGGATAAGATTATATTGGCTGAAAGTTCTTGCGATATATGGCGTAATTCTAAGGAGATCTGTTTTAAAGAAGGTAACATCTTATTTGAAAACTATCACAATAATCCTAAGGTATGTCCAACCATTATTAATCGCCGGTATTTTAAAGATCCTTCTAAGCCTTTCTCAAATAAGGTTTATGATGATGTATTAAATTATAATATCGGTAATGCTGCTGTATATACAGCAATAAGTTTGACAGGAATTGAAGGAGATTGGTTCTTCGTTTTTGATGGAGATGAGGTTATTTCAACTAATAATTTCACAAAAATTATTAAGCAGTTAGATAACTACAGTGCGCAAGATTGTAAGGCATTTGCGGTACCAACAACACTTTATTCAAAATATATTAATGGCGAGCTGGACATTCCAGCTTTTACCCCTTTATGTATTATGTCTAACCCCGCCTTTCATGCGATGGAGGCTAATCGCGGAAAAGTCGCAAGTTCAATGACTGGAAATGACTGACACCTGATGAAGGAGCTGCCATATAATACTTTACACCATTTTGGGTACGTATCTCCTCCAGGCCGAAATAAACATAATATTCAAGTTTTCCCTAATCATGATAGAAATACAAAAAATGTTGATTTTTTAACTAATTCGAAAATTAGTAAGGTTGAAATCACAGCTTTACCCGATAGTATACAACAAAATATAAACCAATTTAAAGACTTGAATTTAATTTATAATGAGACGTCAGCAGATAAAGTGTCAGTATGTTTAAATATGATAGTTAAAAATGAAAGTAAAAACTTATTGAAGTATTTACCATTGTTAAGTAATTATATTGATGAATATTTAATAATTGATACTGGTTCTACAGATGATACCAAAGAGACTATACAAAAATTGTTTGATGGAATCCCTGGACGAATTCTAGATCATCCTTTTGATGATTATAGCTCATGCCGGAATGAGGGTTTAAACTCAATAAAGTCAGAATGAATTTTAATGCTGGACGCAGATCACGAGTTATCCGGGAATTTTAATTTTTTAAACTCATTACATAAAATCGATGAAAAAGTAAATTGTATAACTTTTAAATGGGAAGAACCTGAGTATTCTCTCACCACTCGTAGGCTAATCCGTAATAAGAAAGGTTTAAAATGAGTAGGAGGAGCACATGAGTTGTTGACGTCTAAGACTCCTTGAAATACTTTATATACAGAACAGATCAAACTTTATCATCACAATACTGGAGCAGGTAAAGCTAATAAATTTGAGCGAGAATTAACACTGTTGCTGAAAGACTGACAAAAAGGAAAGGTGCCTAGAACAGCTTTTTATATTGGCTGTGATTATTATTGATCGAAAGATTATGAAAATGCGGCACTGTGGTTTGAAAATTATAATAATCTCGAGAGTGGGGAGAAATGAGTGGAAGAAATATATAAAGTGAAATTATATCAAGGGCGAAGTCATCAACTACTTGGAAACGTAGAACAAGCAATAGTCTGCTATAACGAGGCAATGCAGATAGACCCTGAAATGTCAGAGCCCCAAATCTGGCTAGCACAAATTTCATTGGAGCAGAAAAAATATCAAGAAGCTGTAGATCTTTGTGTAAGTGTTCCTTCTACGACTAAACCTAAAAAAATTCTTTGAATTGAAAATCCTTTATATGATAGTCTTAGATATGAAATTTTAAGTATAGCAAGTTGATATTGTCAAGAGTTTGAAATAGGCAAATCTGCAACACAGTATCTTATAAATAAATATCCACAAATTGCGCTACATAAAACTAATATGAAATTTTATGAGACAACCGCTTAATACAATGTATACAGATAATAAAACATATCATTTAATAGGTTTACCAACATTACTTGTAGATGATACCACTCTTCATGCACCATGAGTAAATATCATTCTCAATATGGCTGCTATGCTGAAATCACTGGGGAAACATGTAATTTACTATGGCGTAGAAGGCTCACAAGTTATTTGTGATGAAGTTGTGCCTATCGTTTCGGCTGATGAGTATCAACAATATGCCGCTACAAAAACTTCAAATGAACTAGGTGTTACAGCAGCACATAAGGGTACAGAATATTATATAAAATCTCATAAGATATTAGAAAACGCTCTTAGACAACGAGTGCAGTCTCCTGCTACAGATTACTTATTATTGACACATGTTGTTTCTGATGAAGGTGTACAAAAGTTAAAAGATGAGGGTTTTATAACTATTGAATATGCTGTAAGTTATCCTTATAGATTTGCCGATTTTGCGATTTATCCCAGTTATTATCAATTATTTACAACCAAAGCTTTATTAGATAAAGAGAAGGGAACGTATAGTTATAATGAACTTAACCATTATGATTTTGTAATTCCGCATGCAATTTCTGCCGCTGATTATACTTTTGATTTAGAAAACAAACAAGAGTATTTCGTAGCTTTAGGACGGATACAACGGAATAAAGGTTATCATATTATTGTTGAAATAGCCAAACAAACAGGGATCAAGGTAAAATTTGCTGGTCCCTTTGGAGCAGGTATGGAAGAGGCATTTGCGCAAGACTCACAGAATAATCCTCAATTAGAATATGTGGGGATTGTGGGCCGAGAAGAAAAACGAAATTTATTAGCAGGTGCGGCCGGTCTTCTGGCACCAAGTACAATTTATGAAACGTATCATATTGCAGCAACTGAAGCTATGATGTCAGGTGTTCCAGTAATTTGTACTGATGCTGGGGGTATGGTAGAAACAGTGATACATGGTAAAACTGGGTTTCGATGTCATTCTATGACAGATTTTAAACAGGCAATTGAGCTTCTACCTACATTAGACCGAACGGCTATTGCAACATATGCTTATGAAACTTTTTCAACAGATATTTGTCAACTTAAATATGAAGATGTTTTTCTTCGAATTGACAATATAAAAAGCGGTAAGGGTTGATATGATACGGAATGTTCTAGTAATATTCGTTGCTTGTCATCAAGATTAGAGAAGAAAGTTGCACTAGTTATTGTAGCACATTCAGATGATGAATTAATTGAACATGGAACTTTTATTAAAAGATCACCTGAAAAAGATATCTATATTGTTGTTGTAACTGATGACAGGAAAATAGTAAGGCAGCGACATCAAGAAACACTAAACTTTGCAGATGCATATAATGTAAAACAAACTATTTTTTTACATCATGAAGATGGAAATATTGGTAGTCAGGTATTGGTCCAAGAGTTAACGCAGCTTATTGCTAAAATTTCTCCTGATATTATACTTACACATGCTCGTCAAGAGCAATATTATCCTCACACTGATCATTTACGTGTGCGTGGGGTTGTTGATGAATTATCTTATAAAGGAGTTGTAAAATCTAAGGCTGACAGTACATATTTCATTTCAAACGCAGATGTGGAGGTAAAGCTTGCTGACTTTAATAAATATTATCCATCACAAAAAACTAATATAAAAATGGGTGGATTAAAAAAAGTGATGAAACAGGAAACTCGCGAATTAATATGATAAAAACTATTACTACAATAAGTGATTTAAAGGAGACACAAGTCTTATGGCAGAAAGATATTGATCCATATTCGAATGTATTTCATTCTTATGAGTGAGTGAAAGCAACCGCATCAGTCTCAACAGGTTGAACAATTTTCTTAGATATAGTTGACGGACATATTCAAGGTATGATTCCAGTAGATAAAGATAATACTTATTTAGGAGCTTTATACACAGATTATACTGATCCATTTAGTCATACATCGACGGATTGGTGTAAAAACGTGCCTGATATTGTCTTACCTCGCTCTTGTAACTTTAAAGCTACCAGTACGTCCTCTAAAAGTTGTTATGCTATTGGAATGCCTAAAATCCCAAAAAAAATTATTTCAGATTTAACAAGACAACGTAAAAAAATTAAGCATTATGCAATAGAAACTGACGCTACAAATACAAAAAATTTATTTGCAATATTTTATGCAGATTGACATAAAAAATGACAGTGACCATTAGCTGAAGCCCAAAAGTTTGCTGAATTTGTTTCTCTAAATAAAGCATTAAGTTCCTCACTTTTATATATTAATAAAGAACCTGCAGCGCTTTGATTATATACAGTATGGCAGAAGAGATTAATATTTTGAGTTACAAGTAGAAAACCTATTGACTCTTTCTCTACAGGAATTTTCTTATTATCAGAAATTGTTAAGCTCCACCCTCAAATGGCTATATATGATATTGGTATTGGTCTTGAATCATATAAAACAAAATTATTTCCTAATCAACTCCCACTATATAATGTAACCGTTTAAATGCCATTAATATTTAAACATTCAAGCGGTTATTATTATTACAAAACGAAGGTAAATTCCGAAGAAACTAGTCGTCCTGGACCACCGGGCGATGCTGGACCATCTGGCGATCCTGGATCAATAGGTCTAATAGGAGGTCCCGGTCCAACAGGAGTTACTGGAGATGAGGGTCTTACAGGTCCAACTGGTGTAGAGGGAGTAATAGGTCCAACCGGAGTTACTGGAGATGAAGGTCTTACAGGTCCAACTGGTGTAGTAGGAGGTCCCGGTCCAACAGGAGTTACTGGAGATGAAGGTCTTACAGGTCCAACTGGTGTAGTAGGAGGTCCCGGTCCAACAGGAGTTACTGGAGATGAAGGTCTTACAGGTCCAACTGGTGTAGTAGGAGGTCCCGGTCCAACCGGAGTTACTGGAGATGAAGGTCTTACAGGTCCAACTGGTGTAGAGGGAGTAATAGGTCCAACCGGAGTTACTGGAGATGAAGGTCTTACAGGTCCAACTGGTGTAGAGGGAGTAATAGGTCCAACCGGAGTTACTGGAGATGAAGGTCTTACAGGTCCAACTGGTGTAGAGGGAGTAATAG
>Ga0187827_10006776_pt1 | contig 12947 bp, 9 predicted proteins | sample ETNtaG_39_FD_167969 | JGI IMG/M metagenome (GOLD analysis project Ga0187827, IMG submission 167969) | Marine microbial and viral communities from oxygen minimum zone, Eastern Pacific Ocean - ETNP2014_SV_150_PacBio MetaG (Illumina Assembly) | ecosystem: Environmental > Aquatic > Marine > Hypoxic... | reverse complement strand
TATGACTTTGGGTGATAAAGAAATAAATGGCCCTGGAGTTGAAAGGGGAATGGTTTTTCAACAAGGGGCTTTATTTGAATGGTTGACAGTCGCAGAAAACGTAAATTTTGGTTTAAGAATGAAAAAGGAAGATTCTGTGACGACTGCAAAAAAAGTTGAAGAATGGCTGGAAATAGTAGGTTTACAAGGTTTTGGGAATACTCCTACGTATCAGTTATCTGGTGGTATGCAGCAAAGAGTCGCTCTTGCACGATGTTTAATCAATGATCCAGATTTAATACTAATGGACGAACCTTTAGGGGCGCTTGATGCTTTAACTCGAGAAAAAATGCAGTCTTTAGTTTTAAGAATTTGGAAAGAAACTGGAAAAACAATTATTTTAATCACTCACTCTGTCGAAGAAGCCTTATTACTAGGTGAAAGATCTTATGTTATGGCTCCTAGACCTGGAAGAATACATAAGGAATACAATCTTCCATTTGCCTCAATGGGCTTAAAAGAGGATTTAAGAGACATAAAAAATAATAAAGAATTTGTATTTAAAAGAGAAGAAATATTATCCATGATTTGGGATATGGAAGAAGAAATAATGGGTAAAGAAATTTAGGATGATTACAGGAATCATTACATTTTTAATAATTTTTGCAGTTATAGGCTCTATCCTTTATGGCCGAAGACTAATAAAAACTGAAAAAAGTGATGCAGTTTTTGGAAATCCAGAAAGAGCGAAAGGTGGATTACATTGGGTTGTAGTTGGAACTTGTTTTCTATTATTTACTTGGCTTTATTATTCATGGGATATCGCAAAGGCTTTTTACCCTAAGTCTGCAAATGAACTTTGTCAGGTCGCAAAAGTTAATGAGTCGTTGCTCTCTTTAAAGTATCTTTTCCCAATAGAGGAGAGAAGCCATAAAAGTACTGCTCTTATTAAACGAGAAAACATCAATATAAGTGACAAAATAATTGAAATACAAAGCTCGGCTGATTTAAACAATCAGGATAAAGTATTTTTCGTAAATTTACTTAATAAGACTCGTCAAACAATTCCATTATTAACTGATAAAAAATATCTAGAAACAGAAACTAAAAATACAATAAATGAGCTAACAAATAGAATAAATCAATTAAAAGACAATTTTCCAAAAGATAGTTTCCCGCCGCGTTTATCAGATAAAGAAGAAAACAAAAGAATTGAAGCAGTAAAAAAACAATTAGGTTGGGGTGCAACGGGTATGGAGGTTCCTCCTCTACCCGAAAGTAAGGTAGGTCTAAAATTCCATACTGCCGCTCAAGAATTAAATTTGATTAGTGATGAATTTTTTGCGATGAGAAATCATCACTCTGAATATTCACGATTGCTAAAAGAAATAAGGGATCAAATTAAAGAATACAAAAATGCACTGAGCGATGATCAAGATCTGGAGATGACGTATATAAAGGAAATTAAAAAACTTGGTCAAAGAATCGAATATGAAAGCATTTTTCCTCCGAATGCGTTAGATGAAATGGAAAATGCAATTAGAGCTTTCGATAAAGTTCAAAAAAAAGAACAAGGCTCTATCAGAATTAAAGATATGTTGTTATTTCCAGGTGGAACAATTGTCGCTAGTGGTCCCACTTGTGCAGAAGATGGCCCTGGCAGATGGCTACCGAAACCATCAGATACTTTTAGAATCTTTGGCGACCTATTAAAACCAAGCGTAGGATTTAAAATGGTCCCACTGCTCTGGTATGAGATGATGGGCGTTAATAGAATAGTTGGTTTTATTCTTCCAGATTGGATAGCAGATATATTGCCCGGAAAATATCCTGTTCATACCTCTGATGGAAAGGTAGAGCCAAATTTTAAAAGCAAAGTTTTAGATGTTGTCAGCGGTGAATTCGAAGCTTTCAAAATACCTGTTCCTATGGGGCATATTTGGGATTCATTCTTACGAGTATTTATAGGCTTGATGCTTGGAGTTATTTTTGGCGTACCTTTAGGCATCTTTATGGGGCTAAATAGATTTGCAAAAGGATTCTTTGATCCATTGGTTGAACTATATAGGCCAGTACCACCTCTTGCGTGGGCCCCATTAGTCATTACTGTCTTTGGAATAGATAACCTTGGAAAAGTATTTTTATTATTTATGGTTTCTTTTTCAATTATGATTATTTCTGCAAGAGCGGGCGCTTCGGGAACGCAACTATCCAAAATTCATGCGGCTCACTCACTTGGAGCATCAAGATGGCAAATATTAGGACATGTCATAGTACCCAATTCATTGCCTGAAATACTAACGGGACTAAGAGTTGCTGTTGGTATGTGTTGGGGAACATTGGTTGCAGCAGAATTTCTGGCAGGAACGACTGGTATTGGATTCGTTGAAAACGTTGCTAGAAAATATATGCAATATGAAGTTATTTGGATTACCATTTTTGTCATGGGAATGCTGGGACTTTTATTTGATATTACTCTTAGAAAAATAATAAATAAGACTATTCCGTGGCGTGGCAAGGGCTAGTTCATAACAAGCCCGTTTGATAACTAGAATTCCGATGCCTGTGATGTCCACTCTCTGATGGCCTATTTTTTTGAACATAAGCGATTTTCCTGAACGACAGGCAAGACAGGTTCGCACCCTGCTTGAGTTGGCCGCACGCCTGCCAGGCGATGCGGATTCTCTGTCGGGTAAAGATCCTGGTGCGGCTGGGGGGGAGCTTCTTGAGTCCGACCAGTTTGCGGTGCACATAGCCTGGACGGGAGCTGCACCGCTGTTACCTGAGCGCACCTACCGGGCCCGAAGCGCTGGGCATGAGTTCCGAATCCAGGTTACCGACCTGACGTACCAGATAGATCGGCAAAGCAGTGAGCACCTTGCGGCCAAAACGTTGCAGCCTGGAGCACTCGCCTACTGCAAGATCGCGACTGACCCGACCATCGCGTTTTCGGCAGATACAACGGGGCGGACAGATCAGGTAATCGTTTTTTTCGACAGTGACAGCGCTGAGCCGGTCGGCGTGGGTGTTATTGATTTCGCGTTGCGTCGGGCGACCAATATCGCCTGGCAGCGTACCACAGTCGATAGGGCCGCCCGCGCTCAAGCAAACGTTCAGCAGCCCTGTGTACTCTGGTTTACCGGGCTTTCCGGGGCTGGCAAGTCTACGATTGCCGATCTCGTGGAGCAGAAATTACACGCCGCGGGTCGGCGGACCTACCTGCTGGATGGAGATAACGTTCGGCACGGGCTTTGCAAAGACTTGGGCTTCACAGATGCAGACCGGGTGGAGAATATTCGCCGCGTTGCCGAAGTCGCAAGGCTGATGGCCGATGCCGGACTTATTGTCATTGCATCATTTATTTCACCCTTTACCTCTGAGCGGCGGATGGCCCGGGAACTGGTAGGTACCGAGGAGTTTATCGAGGTGTTCGTGGATACGCCCTTGTCGATCTGCGAGGCGCGTGACCCCAAAGGGTTGTATCAAAAAGCCCGCACTGGCGTCTTGAAAAATTTTACCGGAATCGACTCTGCCTATGAAGTACCCGAGCACGCCGAGCTGGTACTGCAGACGGTAGAGCACACTTCAGAAGTGCTCGCAGATCAGATAGTCGGTTACCTGCAAGCACATCATTTCTTTTCTCACGGATAATCTCCAGGACTGCTCATTTTGCGAACTTCGTGATTGTGTATGCTGGGCCTTCACAGGCATATCAGGGTAAAACCTCAAAGGACGAGCGATGAAAGAAGAAAAAAAGGTCGCGATCGTAACGGGTGCGGGCACTGGGGTGGGCAAGGCTGTAGTGCAGATTTTTCTGCAGCACGGTTATCGCGTTGCCCTTGCGGGTCGTCGCAAGGCGTTACTGGGCGAAGTGGTGTCAGAGGTGGGCGCCGACCCCGACTGCACACTATGCCAGCAGACAGATGTAACCCGCGACGCTGATGTCGACCGTCTGTTTGATGCCACAATAGATCGTTTTGGCAGACTGGATGTGCTTTTTAATAATGCGGGGATCGGTGCCCGGCAGGTCGAACTTGATGAATTGCCGTTAGCAGAGTGGCAGGCCGTACTGAACACCAACGTGCATGGCGCGTATCTTTGTGCTCGCCGGGCGTTTGGACAGATGAAAAACCAAAAGCCTAAAGGGGGGCGTATTATCAATAATGGCTCAATCTCGGCTACTATGCCGCGCGTTAACAGCACTCCTTACACTGTCAGCAAGCACGCGATCTCGGGTCTCACCCGCAGCATTGCACTTGATGGTCGACCACATAACATCGCCTGTGGTCAGATCGATATCGGCAACGCATCCACCGATATGGCAAAGCCTCTGGGGGAGGGGACACGCCAGGCTAACGGGACTGTCATGGCGGAGCCGTTAATCGATGTCGCGCACGTAGCGACCAGCGTTTTACACATGGCCCAGTTGCCGCTGGATGCCAATGTGCTGTTTATGAATGTCATGGCTACCGCCATGCCATATGTGGGCCGCGGTTAATCTGTTTTTGCGGAAAGTAAGTTTGGCAGAGTGTTCGTGAGACGCCGCCAGGGGCTCACGAGGTCGATGTGGAATCCATTGCACCGTGTTGTTGGCGATGCGTGATTAGCTCATCCAGCCAATCCGGATCCATCTCGGGCACCGACGAGAGCAGCAGCTCGGTGTACTTATGGTGGGGCGGTGTAAATACCTCGTTCTTAGGGCCTTGCTCAACAATCTCACCCTGCAGCATCACCACTACGTTATCAGCGATAGCCCGTACAGTCGCAAGGTCATGGGTGATAAACATATAAGCGAGGTTGAACTCTCGTTGCAGTCTGTCCAGCAGCCGCAGAATGCCTTCGGCTACCAGCTGATCCAGAGCCGAGGTCACCTCATCACAGATGATGAATTCAGGTTCAGCGGCGAGTGCCCGCGCAATGCTAACGCGTTGTTTTTGCCCCCCGGATAATTCGTCGGGGTAGCGGTCGATGTAGAGATCCGGCTCCAGTTCAATCAAGGACAAAAGCTCTCGTATACGATTTTCTTTCTTTTGACCTGACAGGCCCAGGTAGAAACCCAGTGGCCTGCCGATAATGCTGCGAATCCGTTGCCGGGGGTTGAGTGCGGTGTCAGCCATCTGGTAGATCATTTGCGCATGGCGCAACTGATCTTTGTTGCGGGACCGGTAATCTTTGGGCAAAGGTTTGCCATTGAAGTGGATATCACCGAGCCGGGGTGGGAGCAGTCCAGTGATGACTCTGGCTGCGGTGCTTTTGCCGCTACCGGACTCCCCCACTACCGCAAGCGTTTGCCCTCGGTGAATCTCAAAGGTCACGTTTTTCAGGACATCTTCCTGACCATAGCCTGCGGTAACGTTATCGACCTTGACCAGGGGAGTTCTCTCAGTGGCACCGGTTTCCGTTTCTTTTTTGAATGAACGCACAGCCCATAAGGATTTGGTGTAGTCCATTTGAGGGTCCGACATCATTTTGCGTGTGGTGGCCTCCTCTACGAGTTCACCATAGCGCAAAACCATAATGCGATCGGCCATCTGGGCGACAACCGCTAGATCATGAGATATATAGATTGCCGCAGTATTGAATTCCCGGACGATATCGCGGATGGTGGTGAGCACCTCAATCTGGGTGGTTACATCCAGTGCAGTGGTCGGTTCGTCAAAAATAATCAGGTCAGGCCGGCAGGATAATGCCATCGCCGTCATGGCTCTTTGCAGTTGACCGCCTGAGACCTGGTGGGGGTAGCGGTAGCCGATCCCATCGGGATCAGGAAGCAGTACTCGACGATAAAGGTCCTTCGCGTCTGTTTCGGCATCCTGGCGGTTCTTCACGCCATGTACCACCGGAATTTCGGAGAACTGATCTATCAGTTGATGGGCCGGGTTAAATGACGCCGCAGCACTTTGTGCCACATAGGCGATACGTACGCCACGAAGTTTTCGCAATGCAACATCAGACTCCTCAGTCAGTTCTCTGTCATCAAAACGGATAGACCCGCCGCGGATACGACAGCCAGGCCTGACAAAATTCATCGCGGCAAGGCCCAGGGTCGATTTGCCAGCGCCGGATTCCCCAATCAGCCCCAGTACTTCTCCCCGATCGAGGTCGAGATCAAGACCCTTGATGATCTCATGCCAGATCTCGTCGCTTTCACCATCGATCTGAAGGTTCCGTATTTCGAGTAGGCGATCACTCATAGTGTTATAGGTAATCCGGTAAAGAAGTTTTCTTAATGGCCATCTTTCAGGCCGCTGGATTTGTGCAAGAACCAGTCAACCAGAAAATTAACACCCAGGGTCAAAATAGCAATGGCAATGGCGGGTAGGATGGGTGTGATATCTCCGTAGGTAATCAGCACCGCATTTTCCCGCACCATGGAACCCCAGTCGGCGGTGGGAGGTTGAATGCCCAGGCCGAGAAAACTCAGCGCGGCAATCATCAGAAAAACAAAACAGAAGCGCAGCCCAAACTCGGCCATTAAAGGCGCGGTGATATTGGGCAGTACTTCCCGAATACACAGCCACAATAACCGCTCGCCACGCAGTCGAGCTGCCTCAAAATAATCCAGCACCACCACGTTCAGGCTTACGGCCCGAGTAACCCTAAAGATGCGGGTGGCATCTAGAGTGGCGATAACGATAATGAGCGTCGGAATAGAGGTGCCGAAGATCGTCAACAGCATCAGGGCGAAAATAAGCTGCGGGATCGCCATGAGCACATCGACAACGCGACCCGCAATCTGATCAAACCATCCGCTGTAGATGGCGGCAAGCAGACCCGTTAATCCACCGATTAAAAACGCCAGGACTGTTGTGAAAAAGGCAATGCCAACCGTATTTCGTGCACCGAACAGCAATCGGGTTAGCATATCCCGGCCTAGGCCGTCTGTGCCAAGAATGAACTCTTCTCCCCAGACATCAAACTCGGGCCCAACGATCTCCGTTTCGCTATAAGGTGTCAGGACCGGGGCAAATATTGCCACAAAGCCATAAACCAGAATCACCAGGATTCCGAATTTGGCCGTAATCGGTGCCTTGAGGATTTCCCGCAATGCACTTTGCAGGCGCGTACGTTTGGGCCGACTGACCTGCGGATCCAGCGGAGTTGCTTCGTCACCCGTCATTTGGGATGCAGCAGCCGGGGGTTGGTACAGATCGAGACAATATCGGCTGTCAGATTCAGCAAGATGTAGGTACCGGCAAAGATCATACTGCAGGCTTGGACAACAGGGATGTCACGATTCGAAACTGAGTCGACCATTAACTGGCCAAGACCTGGGTAGATAAATACCACCTCGACGACAACAACACCGACGACCAGATAGGCAAGACTAATAGCAATGATGTTTGCGATTGGCGCCCATGCGTTAGGCAAGGCATGCTTAACAATGACGCGTAATTTTGGCATGCCCTTCAGATGTGCCATTTCGATGTACGCACTCGCCAACAAGTTGATGATGGAGGCACGAACCATCCGCATCATATAGGCGAGAATGACCCCCATTAGTGTGACAGCGGGAAGCGTCACTTGATGCAGTTTGTCGATAAACGACGTGTTTGCGTCGATATTCGAAAGACTAGGAAACCAGCCGAGTTTTACTGAGAAGTAGAGTATCAGCACATAGGCTGTGAGAAATTCAGGCGCTGATACAGCACCCAGGGTGATGACATTCACAGATCGATCGTAGACGCTGTTGCGATAAAGCGCTGCCAGGACGCCAAAAATCAATGCAAGCGGGACTGATATCGCAGCTGCTGTCAGGGCGAGAAAAAGGGTATTCGATAGTCGAAAGGTAATTAACTCTGCGATATCCCGCCGGTTGGCAAGCGACGTTCCGAGGTCGCCTTGCATAACACCTGCCCACCAGTCGATGTAGCGGATGTGGGCAGGACGATCCAGGCCCAATTCATGGCGCAAGGCCGCGACATTTTCAGGACTAGCACCTTGACCTAACAAAGCTTCTGCAATGTCTCCCGGCAGAAATTCGACTCCTACGAAAATAATAATAGACACTACAAATAGTGTTAGCAGCCCAAGGCCGAAACGCTGTAACACCATAAGGAGAATCTTGTTCATTATTGATTGTCAGATGAATCTTCTTGACCGTTGCGGCTCACTGTAACCCAGAAAGTTTGAGAATGCATTGCCCGGCGGTCGAACATGAAGCCTCGACTGCATCCCAAACCAAGCGATCAGAATAATCGGCCGTGCCGATCAACTCTACTTGATAGTGGGTTACAAGAAAAAATAAGCGGCCCGAAGGCCGCTTATTTGGTCAGTCAGGGGCAAACCCTCACGCTTTCCACCATCTTTTGAGGAAGTGGCCTCCATCCATCTCCCAGCCACCGCCGATCTGATCACCGACACCAATCGTATCTCGAGTTGCGGCAACGTCAGTACCAAACGCTGGAATGATAGTTCCACCTTCTTTGGAGATGATATGCTGCACTTCCTGGTACATGGCTGTGCGTTTTGCCTGATCTAACTCTCCCCGGGCTGCCACCACGAGTTCGTCAACACGCGCGTTCTTGATGACCGTATCGTTCCAGGGCGAGTCAGACAGGTAACAGATTGACAGGATCATGTCTTCCACGGGTCTTGCACCCCAATAACAGGTACAGAACGGTTTTACATTCCAGACGTTGTTCCAGTAGCCGTCCTGGGGTTCCTGGACGATGTTCAGATTGACTCCAATCTTGCCCCAATGTTGCTGGAACAATTGAGCGGCATCCATCGCGCCACCATAGGAGGTGTTTGATGCGCTTAGATCAATCTTGACGCCTTCATGCCCAGACTTTTTCAGGTGATGTTTGGCCTTGTCCAGGTCATAGTCAACCTTCAGGTCGGCGTCATAACTGGTAAATCCAGGACCCAGCGGCTGGTCGTTGCCCATCGCACCGTATCCAAACAAGACTTTGTCGATAAACTCCTGTCTAGGCGTTGAGAGTTTCAGCGCTGTTCGGAAATCCATGTTGTCAAAGGGCGTGACATCCATCCGCATGGGATGCGTAAACGCCAGATTACTCGCGACATCAATAATGTTGACCCCTTTGACTTTCTTGAGGCGTGCAATACCTTTTAATGCGGGCCGGTTGATGACATCTACTGATCCACTAATCAGCGCACTTTGGCGGGCCGTATCATCCAGAATCGCGAGAACCTCATGCGAGTCAGCCAGGGCACCGCCGTCTGGATGCCAAGCGTTAGGGTTACGCTCCAGAACGGTTTTGACGCCCGGATTGTATTCCTTCAGGAGGTAAGGTCCTGTCCCTGCGTCGGATAATGATTCAGCGACACCATCTTTTGACGGCATGATATTGAAGTGATAATCGGTAAAGAGCGCGGGGCAGTCGGCATTGCCGTCAGCCAGCTCAACCACAACTGCGTTTCCGTCTACCCGCACATCGGAGATACCTGAGAAGACACCTTTCGCATATGAGGTTGTATCTTCACCGCGATGCTTATTAATTGATGCGACCACATCATCTGTAGTCAGCGACTTGCCATTGTGGAACTCAACACCTTGGCGGATATTGAACCGCCACACTTTGGCGTCGGCGCTTGCTTCCCAGCTTTCGGCCAGTGCTGGTTCCATACTGTTGTCTTGGGCGACATTGACCAGGCTGTCACGGAACGCGCGACTGATACAGATCATGTAGGTTGCGTTAAATAGGCCGCAGTCGAGCGAATCGCCAGTGTTCGCATCGTTCAGGCCGGAAACCATATGACCGCCTCTTGTGGGGCCGGCTGCCAGGGCGCGACCGGACCACAGTGCACCACCGAGTGTGGCCGACATACCCATCGCGCCAGTGAATGCTAGAAAATCACGCCGTGTGATACCGGGATCACTCAGGGCCTGTTTCAGGACAAGGTCCCGATGGATTATTTGCTCTAGTTTGGATTTCTTCATCTCATTCTCCTTTCAGGTTTTTTCTGGCGTGAGCCAAGTCTTTTCTATATTTGTACTAGAAATAGATATCTAGTATCGCCTCAAGACTGGTTGATCTAGACACCAAACGCTGATCCTATCTGTCAATGCCAAGAAGAATCAAGGTATATTGGAATTAAAAATAGATAATTATTATTCCAAGATTCCTTACTCAACTACGATGGGCAGTTATTTTGGGGCCAAAATGGAAAAAAAGACTATTGAAGATTAAGGATATCAGCTCAACACCGCTATTTGTTCCGTATTTGCAGCCCTATTACTGGTCTCAGGGTATAACTGCGGGCTCCGAGGTCTTATTGATCGAAATAAAGACCGACCAGGGCCAGGTGGGTTTTGGAGAATGCCTGGCCACTCCCACAGCAGTGGGGGTTAAAGCTTTTGTCGATGAGGCATCCAGGCACCTGCTGGGGGAGTCCATCTTTGATCGCGAGCGCCTGATGGCGATCTGTTATCAGTCGTTGTTTCAGTTCCGGGGGAACTGCAGCGCCCCTCGCTTTGGGGGTCAGGTGCTGGCGGGTCTTGAGATGGCGCTTTGGGATCTTCAGGGAAAAGTACTTGATCGCCCAGTGTATGAACTTTTGGGCGGCGCAAAACGACAACACGTCGAATATTTTGGGTTTATCCAGGGCTCTCAACCTGAAGAGTTGGCTAAAGATGCGGTTGAGTTAGTAAAGCAAGGGCATCGGGTAATCTATTGTAAGGTCGGTCGGGGTGATGCGCTTGATCTTGAGATCGTGAGGCAGGTTCGAGAGGCGGTAGGTCCAGAGATCCGATTGCGCCTTGACCCGAATGAGGTTTGGGATCCGCTTGCTGCAATACGCATGATTGAGGCACTGAAAGACTACAAGCCGGAAATGATCGAGCAACCTTGTGATCATCGGAGCTTAACGGCTCTTAAGCAGATTAAAGATGCAAGCCCCATTGCGATTGCGGCAGACCAGTGTGTGTTCAATGCGGCCGATGTTTATCAGTTAACCCAGATACGGGCAGCGGACCTCATTACGCTTGGCCTTCATGAGACGGGCGGCATTGGGCCATTCGTCAAGGCGGCTGCGGTCGCAGAGGCTGCCGGGATCAATATCTGTCTTCATGGGCTGTATGAGACCGGCATCACCACCTGTGCTGCACATCAGGTGGGGTTGGCGATCTCCAATCTGGACGATGCCAATCAATACATGAATCATCTCCTCACTTCAGATGTTATCGCCAGCCCGGATCTTTCATTGAAAGATGCCAAGTTGGGTGCATTTGACGCCCCTGGGTTAGGTTTTGAAATAGATCCAGATGCTGTAGCAAAGGCTGCACAACGGCACACTCAACACACGGCAACAGCGCATTAAGGCCAACCCGGTTTTTGTTACTGTTCATCTCATCAGGAGAATCTCCCAGTGAAGATTTCACGGATCAGGGTATTTCAAGTTGATTTGCCTATGAAAGGCGGGTCGTACAGCTGGTCGAATCAATCTTTCTCTGCATTTGACAGCACCGTGGTGCTGATTGATACCGAGGATGGATTAACCGGCGTAGGCGAGAGTTGCCCTTTAGGTCCCTCGTACCTTGCCGCATACGCTGAAGGTGTACGTACCGGTATTTCGATTTTGGCGCCCGATCTTATCGGTGAAGATCCGACGCACTTGGATCGCATTAATCTCAAAATGGATCAATTGCTAAAGGGCCACCCCTATGTCAAGTCAGCAATTGACATGGCTTGTTGGGATCTTCTGGGTAAAGCGACAGGGATGCCGGTCTATCAGTTACTCGGCGGAAAACTTCAGGAGCAGGTCAAGTTGTTCAAAGTGGTGGCGCGGGCAGACCCGGGACTGATGGCGGAGCATTTTGTTGAGTACCGCCAATCCGGGTTTGATCATTTTCAGATCAAAGTAGGAGAGGGCCCCGAGAGCGATATAGAGCGTTTCAGGCGCATCATCGAAGTGATGGAGCCGGGAGATGTGGTCGGTGCCGATGCCAATACCGGTTGGAAGCAGCATGAGGCATTACGTGTGGTTAATGCGGCTGCTCAGATGCTAAAGGAGCGTCGTCTCTCATGCTTTATTGAGCAACCGTGTCTGAGTTATGACGAGTGCCTTGCCGTGCGCCAGCATACTGATCTGCCATTTATCCTTGATGAGTGTATGGACGGATTGCCCATTCTGTTACGCGGGTATCAGGACAACGCGATGGACTTAATTAATCTTAAGATCAATCGACTGGGGGGACTGACCCGGGCGCGTCAGATACGTGATCTGTGTATTAATCTTGGGATCGTGATGACCATAGAGGATAGCTGGGGAGGTGAGATCGCTACAGCGGCCATAGCTCATCTGGCGCAGTCAACGCCCCGGGCCTTTCATTTTCAGTCCTCTGCGTTTCATGAATACAACAGTGTTGCTATAGCCCAAGGGGGGGTAGTCGTTGAAGATGGCTACATGATAGCGCCTGCACAGCCTGGTCTTGGGGTCACGCCGCTGATGGAAATACTGGGCTCCCCGGTATTCGACATCACCTAGAACAGCAGTTGCCAATGTTGGTGCCGGGCTGTTATAGAGGCAGATCAGCGGCGCTCGTATGTCGTTTTTGAGATCTTTTCCATGAATAGATAGCCTGTGTCGTTGCTGGGGCTTCACAAAATATCAAGGCGGTTTTACGATGACTGATCAGCACCCGAAGAACAAAAGAGGGAACAACACTCTGGCAGTGCATGCCGGTGAGAGGCCTGACCCTAACACCCGCGCGTCTGCGCCGAATATTGTCATGTCGAGCACTTTTGTACTTGATGAGCCTGTGGGCTTCTCAGCTTATGATATTCCTGATGACGCGCCCTATATCTATAGCCGATGGCGCAACCCCACGGTGCAACAGCTCGAGGAAAAATTAGCGGCGCTGGAGAACGCTCAGGCCTGTCGATGTTTCGCATCAGGCATGGCCGCGACCTCTGCATTGCTGTTCAGTGTATTAAAAACAGGCGATCGCCTGGTGATGAGCGATGCAAATTATCCCGGCACGGCAGAGCTGGCACGTAACG
>Ga0187827_10006773_pt1 | contig 12950 bp, 12 predicted proteins | sample ETNtaG_39_FD_167969 | JGI IMG/M metagenome (GOLD analysis project Ga0187827, IMG submission 167969) | Marine microbial and viral communities from oxygen minimum zone, Eastern Pacific Ocean - ETNP2014_SV_150_PacBio MetaG (Illumina Assembly) | ecosystem: Environmental > Aquatic > Marine > Hypoxic... | reverse complement strand
AATAATGTGCCCCTTCGAATGGAGTATGCCGTATTCACCTGCCCCGTTGGATGGTGCCCTATAAAGAGTAATATTGTTGATAGTATATTCGACAACTTCTTCAAAGGTCAGAACCTCCTGGTAGGTTTCTGGAACTCCGCCGTCGTAGGATACTGTGGCCACGATTGTATATTGATCCTCTATCGTAAAATTAAAAAGATTGCAAACGACATCATTATTTCCCGGCAGATAGGTTCCTCCAGGTGTTTCATTATCCTGATCCTCGGAATTTTGGCTCGTAATCTCGACCTTGATCCGGGCATTGTTTACTGCTTCACCTGCAACCTCAAAGGTAACGTTTACTTGCCAGAAACCAAGTCCGTACTTGTCATTTACAACCGAACATTCAAGTATCTGAAAACCAACATTACTCACGGAACCTGCTCTTGTTTCTTCATTTGCCACTGCAGCAGTGGTCAAGAGTGTAAGAGCGCTTAAAAGCAATCCGACAATTATGAAACCTGTTGTGATCTTCCTGTTTTTCATCGATACTCACCTTTTGTCATTTTTAAATAATATCGTTTGGGAATTTGTTAAAGCTAAACCAATAATGTTCTTAATATATAAAAAGTGTGAACAGAATCTATCCAACGAATATTGCATATTTTCATATGGATTGTGGAAAACCATTTGGGCAAAAAGATTAATGTATCAAAAAATTGTTGTCTGATTATTACCGTTTTACGTGCTATATGCCGGGGTATACATGATAAGGAAAACTAGTGAATTATTAATTATTGTTCTATTAATTCTGATTTTTCCAATATTCATAAACACAAACCAGGCGGAGTCTTTACAGCCGAACGAAATTAATGTTCAACTAAAGGGTTCGAGTTACTATCCGGCACCTTCGGGATACCGTCACCGACCACTGGTAGAGTTCTTCACCGGATTGAGCTGCCCATCCTGTATGAACGGCCCTCATCAGGATATGGAAAAACTCTGGGATGAAAAGTCAGAAGATCCTGAACAACCATTCAATTTTGTGGTCTTTCACGAATTGAACGGCGGGGGCGTCGACGATCTTGCCACCGAGGATTCAAAAGAACGCATGAGACATTATCAACCCGGCGTATCAGGCACTCCCGACTCGGAATTCGACGGCGGCTACGTAGAATTGGGCGGTATGACCGGAGGGACCCTGAATTATAACACAGCATCCCAGGCCTTGGATGATTCCACAGAGCGATACAAACGGACTATCAATCCACTTCGTCCACTTCAATCATTGAATAATAATTTCAAATACATCGATCTGTTCGTGGATCAAATCTATAACGGAGACAGTTATGCAGTTAATGTTCAGGTTCATTATCTCGGAAGCAATGCCCTATTACCTCTTGAGCAACTTCAAGGCAGTCTGTACGTATTCATGATGGAAGAGAACGTCGAAGCCTATAGCACAGTCGAGGAAAGTATGGTTGTCAATAGGAACGTTTTCAGAGATTATGCAATAAAGGGTCAGGAGTTCACCCTTTCAAACGATGAAGTATTCATAACAACTGTGGAATGGGATATACCCGAAGCAAAGATTCCCATCAGACCGGGGAATCTCACCGCGGTTGCCGCAGTATACGATCTCGACGATACCAGTTCACAGGAGGGCAACCAGGGTAATAATGCCCAGGTGCCAAGATGTATTCAATCGGCAACTCCGGCATCCACTGCCTTTGATCGGGGGAACGATATACCGGTGATCTCCAAAGTCAATACCGTTGTTGATGGAAAAGTAAACGTAAATGCAAAGATAGATGACAGTGACGGTATTTCGAAAGCAGTAATGCTGTATAACTTCGAGGCACCCAATGCAACTCAATGGTCGTATGCGGAGATGAATTTGACGGGGGAAGAGGTTTGCGATGACGCCGGTGTATGCTATGCGTACGGAGATAGCACGGCAACTGCAACGATAGAGGGTGCCGATTCGGGTAATATATATATAATGATCCTAGCGTATGACGGCAGTGGGATCGAATCCGGCGGTCTCGGGGCTGAAGGACGGTCTTCGATATACGATTTCACCATCACAGTGGGTGCTTCGGGTGGTAAGTCCGATGGGCAATTTTCTATGGAAAGCATAATATGGATACTGGGCATTCTGTTTGTTGTAATCATTTCGTTCTTCCTGTATATTTCACGAGGAAATCACGATAGTCCCGGGTCCGAGAATGGATCATTGAAGGGTATGTTTAAACGGAATAAAAAATTGCTAACCATTGTCATTGTATTGGTTGTAGGGATTATAGGAATAATTTCCGTATATGCCATTATGCTCTCTGGTGGTGAGGAGGCGCCGGATTTCACGGTGACTGATATTGAGGGAGACTCCTTTACCCTTTCAGAAAACAGAGGAAAGGTTGTTGTTATTGATCTCATGGCAACTTGGTGTCCGGATTGCAATGATGCGATGCCAAATCTGGTCAAGGTACATGAGAAATACAAAGACGACATAGTTATGATATCAATTGATATCGACAACGGTGAATCTGAAACGGAGCTGCGGGATTTCAAGGAAAAACATGGTGCTGATTGGAGTTTTGCATTCGATTCGGATGATCTATTCCATAAGTACAATCCATTGAATATACCGAAACTGGTCATCATCGACGGTGATAGGGGAGTGACCTTCACGGATGTGGGTGTGGTATCCGAGGAAGAGTTATATGGTGAGATCGAAAAGGCCTTGAGCGGGGATGCGGCCCTTGCATCATTGGGAACCACCAGTCTGGGTCTTATTGGTCTGGCCATCGGAGTCGGTGTGGGTTCGTTCTTCTCCCCGTGCTCCTTCCCTCTTCTACCCGGTTATATGTCATTCTATCTGGGAATCGATAAATCCCGTAGCATACGTAGGGCTTTGTTGGGGGGTGGTGCCGCAGCTCTGGGCTTGGTGCTCGTATATCTATTGATTGGCATCATCGTGGGGTTTGGGGGAACCGCAATTAAACCCTACATACCGCTCATGGAGCCCATCGTCGGCGTAATAATCCTGATTATGGGATTTGTCCTTCTGACCAATTATACCATACCGATACATCGAATATCAGAACCCATAAAGAAAATGTTCTCTCGAAAAGGAAAATCGGATGCTATGACTGAAGAGAATAGCGGATATCTGAAATTGTTCGGATATGGCGTTGGATATGCTGGGGCCGCAGCGGGTTGTACGGCACCGCTTCTCCTTGCTCTTATTTTTGGAGGTTTGTCTTCCGGTGGTTTCTTCAGCGCGCTTTTAATATTTGTGATATGCGCGGCGGTGATGGCTGCTCTGATGATCTTTGTTACAATTATGATCGCGATGTCTGCAGGGACCATCCTACAAAATCTTAAAGTGTCAACTGAATGGATAAAACGTATAAGTGGGATTATACTTATCGTCGTCGGAGTATATTTGGTGGCTTATTACTCAATTGTTTTCTAATGATTGCACCGTATCTTTTTATGGGAGAGGGAACATGAGACGCGTATATTTAGACAACGCTGCAACAACGGCACCCGATCCGGAAGTTATCGAAGCAATGTTGCCCTTTTACAAATATTATTACGGAAATTCTTCCTCACTTCATACATTTGGCAGGGAGGCGGGGGTAGCACTTGAGGAATCAAGGGAAAAAGTTTCCGCTTGCTTGAACGCTGAAAAAAAAGAAATTATTTTCACTTCGGGGGGAACCGAAAGTGATAATATTGCGCTACTGGGTATTGCCCTGAAACGAAAAAAATTTATCAAGGAACATCCCAAAGGCCCGCATATCATAACCACTCCCTTTGAGCATCCTGCCGTTTTCAATACGGCCAAGTATCTGCAGACGCTGGGTTTCAAAGTGAAATATCTCCCAGTGGACCAATATGGTTTTGTAGACGTAAACCAGATTCAGGAGTCCATTTCTGCAGGTACATTTCTCTGCTCGATAATCTACGGACATAATGAGATCGGCACAATAGAACCCATCGAAGAGATTGGTAAAATAACCAGGGAAATGGGAGTAGCTTTCCACACCGATGCGGTTCAAGCCTTCGGCAAGGTGCCTATTGACGTAAGGAGGGAAAACATAGATCTCCTGTCGCTGTCGGGTCATAAAATATATGGTCCAAAGGGCGTGGGAGCGTTATATGTCAGGAAGGGAATGAAGATAGGGCCAATAGTCCACGGAGGGGGGCACGAACGGGGATTTAGATCAGGTACGGAGAACGTTCCGGGTATCGTTGGTCTTGCCAAGGCTTCGGAGATTGCCACCACGCGTATGAAGCAGGAAACGAGACATCTACTTAATCTCAGGGACAAATTGATCAAGGGCATCTCGAACAATATTAAGGAATCATTCCTAAACGGCCATCCGGTAAAAAGGCTGCCCAACAATGCACACTTCAGGTTCACTGCTGTTGAAGGAGAGTCATTATTGTTATTACTTGATAATATGGGTATTGCAGCTTCCACGGGCTCTGCCTGCTCTTCAAAAAAGCTGGAACCCTCCCACGCCTTACGAGCCATTGGTATAGATCCGGCGGAGGCACATGGTTCATTGAGATTCACCCTTGGTCGCATGAATACGGAGGAAGAGGTTGATTACCTTCTCGAGGTATTGCCCGACATCGTGTCAAAATTAAGAAATATGTCTCCGCTCTGGGGGAATAAAAAATAAAAGGTAAACGGCTTAAAAACATTTTTATTATTATTTGGTATTCAGCGGAATCGGCCTTTTAAGGCTCCCGTTGCACTCCGGTCAATCGGAGATTGCCCTGAGCCTTCGATTTCCATCGAAAATCTACAGGCTGCGATTCCGCAAACATCGTCAAAAGTGCGAACCTTTGATGCAATGCATCCAGTCCTTACGAGTCCTGGCATATCTTACGACGCACGTTACATCTCGGCGTACCTTCGGCACACCTGACCTGCCTGCAAGGTGCAGTCCGACTACGCAGACCCTACGGCTCTGCTGCGCCTTCAAGGACAGTACCTTGAAGACACACCTGGATTTGCCGAGGCGTAAACCCGTAGGCATACCTGCCGAGGGTGCAGCAAAGTCCGAAGGAGTTTGCAGAGTGCCAACGGGCATCGGCAAATCATTACTCGAAAGGCCTCGACATTCTGTCAAGGTTCGCACATTTGACAATATACCGCCGGGTAGTTCCCGAGGGGTGATTGAAATAACATCGAAGGAAAAAATTGTCGAGAAGATACAGCGGTTGAAGAAGGAAAGGAATGCCATCATTCTCGCCCACAATTACCAGGTACCTGAGGTCCAGGATGTAGGAGATTATCTTGGAGATTCTTTGAATCTTAGCAAGATCGCCGCCGGGACCAACGCGGATGTGATAGTTTTCTGCGGCGTCGACTTCATGGCTGAAAGCGCAAAGATACTGTCTCCTGGAAAGGTAGTAATTCATCCTGTAAGGGGAGCGTCATGCCCCATGGCCGCAATGATCGACGTTGAAAGCTTACGTGAACTTCAGCGGGCCAACCCGGAAGCTGCCACGGTGGCCTATGTGAATACCACTGCAGAGGTCAAGGCGGAAGTCGATATCTGCTGCACTTCTTCCAATGCGGTAAGAGTTGTTAAGAGTCTTCCCAATAAAGAGATCATCTTCGTACCGGATGTTAATCTGGGGCTTTATGTCCAGAGATTCGTTCCTGAAAAGCGATTCATCTTTTGGCGTGGTTACTGTCACGTTCACCAAAATATTGATGTGGAGGATATCCGTGAACTAAAAGAAAAACACCCCGCGGCTGAGATAATGGTACACCCGGAATGCCAACCCGCAGTTATCGATATGGCGGATCACGTTTATTCCACACAGGGTATGATGCAGCATGCAAGGGACTCGTCGGCCCGTAAATTCATCCTTGGGACTGAGAGAGAGATGAGCTATCGATTGGGTAAGGAGAATCCTGACAAGTTCTTCCTGCCTGTTGAAAATGCAATATGCACGGCAATGAAAAAGATCAAGCTCGAGGATGTGTTGAATAGCCTTGAAACACTGGAGCCCCGGATCGAGCTCTCACAGGATATAATCGAACGCGCACGCTTACCTCTGGAGAAAATGGTCGATATCGGCAGGGGAGATTGAGTAATGTTTCCATCCGTTGAGCCTGATCTCCGTCAAAATGCTGCTCTGACGGTAATTCTATATTCCACTACTGCAGACGAAGCCGAGGCAAAGCGTATCGGTGGGGCCCTTGTTCGGGAAAAACTTGCGGCATGCGTGAATATATTGCCGAAAATGAGATCGATATACCGATGGAAGGGGAATGTGGAGGAGGCGGACGAATGCGTAATGATTGCAAAAACGACGAAAGATCATGCGGATGCTGCAACAAAGCTCATACGTAAATTGCATAGTTATGAACTGCCGTGCGTCATCGTCATTTCCATCATTGATGGACTGGATGAATACCTAGAATGGATAATTGAAGAGACCAGGTAAAATTATAAAAGATTAATGCTGGTTCTGTTAATCGTAGGGTTGTGATGATTTATGAAAATGATATCCCTTGTTTCGGGAGGCATTGATTCCCCGGTGGCAATATACCTGATGCTGAAACAGGGTGTGGAAATGATCGCCCTGCACCTTGATAACCGCCCTTTTACCGATGACAAGGAAGTTAGAAAAGCAATTGCATTGGTAGAACATCTCGAGAAAATTTCTAAAAGTAAAATAAAAAAATATCTGGTGTCCCACAAGGAAAACCAAGTAGCCTTTGCGAGCACGTGCAACCGGCACCAGCAGTGCGTTCTTTGTAGACGGATGATGCTGCGCGTGGGCGAGAAGATCGCCGGGATGACCGGGGCTTCCGCTCTAGTCACGGGTGAATCTCTGGGACAGGTCGCCTCTCAGACCATTGAAAACATAAAGGTGGAGAACCAATCCGTGAAAATCCCAATATTACGCCCACTCATAGGATTGGACAAGGTGGAGATTATAGATATAGCGAAGGAGATCGGTACTTACAAAATATCAATTCGAGCGGGTGTCTGCTGCACCATAGTGCCAAAAAAACCGTCCACCCGGTCGGAACTGGGTAGAATATTAGCCGAGGAAAAAAAGATAGATATCGATTCGTTACTGGATATATCGATGGAAAGCCTGGTGATCTCATAAAAAAAATTTCAATATTGCGTTTTCGCAATGGAACCACGGAGACGGTGGAAGACACCCTGGCAGAAGAGAGGATGCTCAGGGTGGAAATCCATGACACCTTGAGTTTCGATACGATCATTTCTCCCGGTGATATTCGTTATTATGTTTTAGGTCACATGTTAACAGAGGGTTTTATCCTCAAGGTGGATGACTTGGAAGAATACCGGGAATGGGAAAAGGACGATGTTCTCTATGTTACCCTTCGAATCAAGAATTTCGAGATAAAAAAATCGTTAATGAAAAGGAACTATAATATTATCTGGACCGAGTGCGGGAGCGGAGCCGAGATAAAACGAAGCGGTGACCGATTTAAAATATTCAAAAATGAATTTATTATAACAGGTGAGGACCTTTTAAGGATCAACTCCGGTATAAAAGGTCGAACGGAGCAATTCAATCAAACGGGGGCTTTTCATTATGCATTCCTATTCGACATGGATATCAATTTGATCGAACTTGCATATGATATCGGTCGACATAACGCCGTGGATAAGGTAGTGGGAAAATTATTGGTCCAAGGTATTGATCTTAATGATAAGATATTGTTCGTTACCGGTAGGATAACCTCTGACATCTGTCTTAAATGCCTTCGGGCAAGGATACCGGTGGTGGTCTCGAGAAGCGCAGTTCTCGATTCTTCCGTGCGGATAGCGCGAAAATACAATATGGGTTTGGTGGGTTTCCTAAGGGGAAAAAGGTTAAATATTTATAGCAACGGAAATATAAAAATATGAATTATATTATGCATTAATTAAAAACTATTATAAAGTATGACTTTGAGATTCCATTGAAATTCTCATAGTAGTGTTTGAGTATAGTAATGATTAAACCTCTTCGAAAGAAAAAGACATGAATGTACAGGGTGACAAGAAAGCCCTCACTTCATGAGGGAAATTTAGACCCTTAACTGCCTACCCTTGCACATATTCCTTCCCAGTCCGTTATTTTCTCCCCATATCTCAACTCCTCAGGCGGACCCTTTGGAAAATAACCCATCATTTCCATAACAGAACCGCATTTTGGACAATGGAAGAGCCGATTATCACCAAAATCCTCAATTTTCGCTTGAGTTATACTTGAATGAGCTAGATAATGCTTATATCTCCGGGACCATTTCCGACAGTAGGCACCATAATGACGAATCATTTAAAACTGTCTATCAGGGATATGCCCGATCACCGAATATATAAAATCCTCAACAAACATATCGACATAGAACATATTTCCATCGTGATCTTGATACCAAAACACCACCTTTTCGCCATCATAGTAATACAAGCGAAAATTCGCAATTGCAGGATGGCGAACGTATCTTGCCACATATCGCGCAATCTTTCCAGGTTTGTTCACCCTACTTTCTTTTGGAAGATATACATAGAAACCCTCGTTGTACTTCTTAAATAGCATATTGATGAATTTGCTCATTTCGGGAGTATTTGGTAGTGCTGATTTTAACCGGGTCAATACCTGATATTGCCATGTTCTTCGCATTGAGCGGGCGGGAATGAATTTCTTCGGCCTAAATTTCCCCTTTCGATCGAAGCCCCCCTCCGTCAATATCACATGTACATGCGGTTTGAATCCAATATCTCTTCCAAAAGGGTGCAACACCACAATTGCTCCAGCTTGAATTGGACTTCGAAAACAATGGCTCAATACATCGTTTATTGCTTTTATCGCTCCATCCATTATAACTTTCCAAAGTGTTCGATTTTCCAATAACATAGGCCAAAGTAGATCTGGCATTCCCATAACAAAATGATGGTGAGGAACATCAAACAGCTTCTTCTTAAGCGTCTTCGACCGATATCGATAAGGTAAGCATCGATCTGACCGATCTCGATGAGGGTAATGTGAAAATGACGGATGACGGATGACGGATGACGGATCGATGGATGATGGAAATAGGCGAAAGTTCACCTGCACTATAACGGTGGCAACAACGATACCGGAAGGTGAATATGAACTTGAGATAACGGTGACTGACGGGGATATAACCGATGACCCAAATGAGGTCAATGGCGAATATATCACTCTGACGGTTACACAAGCTGAAACGGACGATACCGGTAATGATGCCTCAGCGGATTCCCCGGGATTCATGGGAATTGAGGCTCTCGTTATTCTCATGGGCGTTGTGATCCTGGTATCGAGAAAATACCGAAAATGAATGCCCGGTTGATCAGTTATAAACCAACTGGACTGAGATTAGTCCCTGGTCGTTTCAGGATATCTCCAAAGAAAAGACGTCTATTATCCGTACTGCGGTTTTTCCAAAAAATCAATAACAGATAACCATCCAACTAACTCGATATGACCCCGTAAACCCACTCGGCAGCTTTTCGAGCTTCTTTTTCCGATTCTGTCTTCAGGAGGAGCTTTCCGTCCGGATATATGGTAACTTCACAGAACTGCTCGATGATGAGGAGAACCCTTGCATTGCAGATTATTTTTGTTTCTATCTCCCGGAATTTGCCTTCCAAGCCGGACAGCTCAAGCTTCATTTTCGTGTTTGGTACTGCTTCGAACGCACCTTTTGAGCTGCAAAGCTCCAAAATATAGAAACACATTTTAGCACATTACTTTCAATAGTTCCTCTATCTTTTCCGCAAATATTTTCGCTTCGTCCATTGTATTGTAGAGGTAGAAGGAGGCACGTACGCTCCCGTCGATCTTTTTTTTATTGTACCAGCTGTGCAGACAATGCATACCTGAACGAACCATTATATTTGCCGAACTGTCCAGATACAATGCAACATCATGAGGGTTCATCCCCTCGATATTGAAATTGTATATACCTCCTCCCTGGCCGTCTTTATTAACACCGATGGAGGATATCCCGTGAATGTCGCCAAGTCTTTTCGAAACATATCCCCGCAGCGCATTCTCATATACACTGATTTTCTGCCGTCCCAAGTTTTCGATATAATCGATAGCGGCTCCACCACCTATTATTCCGGCGTAGTTCTGGAGTCCACCTTCGAATTTTCTTGGAGGTTTTTCGAATTCGATCGCTTCGTTCTCTACCTTCGTAACGGTTCCTCCGCCCACAATGAACGGAGACAGGCTCTCCAGCACATCCGAGCGGCCATAAAGAACGCCTAAGCTCGGCCCCAGCATCTTGTGAAACGAAAAACACAGAAGGTCAACATCCAGCATCTTCACGTCTATCTCTTTGTGACCCGCGGACTGAGCGGCGTCAAGCATAACCAGAGCACCGTTCTCATGCGCTATCTCAGTAATATCTTTTATGGGCAGAGTATGTCCGTCCAGGTTCGACGTATGGTACACGCTTACCAATTTGACATTACGAGTACACAATTCTTTGAATCCCTCGAGATCGAACGTATCATCCTTTTTCGATCTTGTTTGATGGTGTTTTATATTACCTGATCTTCTAAAATTCTGCCAGACTACCTGGTTGGAATTATGCTCTCTGTCTGTGGTTATGACTGTATCATTATTTTCAAATGTCAGGGAATTTGCCACGAGGTTGATGGCTTCCGTGGAGTTCTTAGCAAAAATAATTTCGTTTCTGTCTTCAGCATTGAGAAATCGTCTGATCTTTTCCCTGACTTCTTCGCATTTTCTCGTAACGTCCACACCCAATCTGTGCACGCTTCGAGCTCCGCAGGATCCCATGTTGATATAATAATCATTCATGGCATCCATGACCTGTTGTGGCATCAAAGTAACGCATGCGCTGTCGAGATATATGGGCGGTTTCCCATCAATCTTTTTATTCAACAACGGAAAACTTTTTCTGACTTTTTCGACATCCATTATTGCGCCCTACCTACTGTTTACTTGAAAATCCAAGTCCTATTGGCGCATACTTCGTTACGCAACACCTTTCAGGTACACGATGAATCAGAGATTCATCTATATCCTCGGCAGGTATGCCTGCGGCGTTGTTGCACCCTCGGCCAACTAACGCGTTGGCCGGGATGGGAACGTTCCTGGAAGGAAGGTTCCGAGTATCAACAGGTGTGTTTACGGGCTTGGATTGAAAGTGTGGCGACCCGGGTCGCCTTCAAATGACATTATTAACTCGTTTAAAATTCCGGTATGATCTTTACATAACTTGCCGCTCTCAATTTGTGCTTTTATCATTTCCTTCTGCCAGTGTGAGTTGAACAATCTACAGTTTGTATTATTACAGAATGCCTCGCCGGTAGTATGATAAAAGACGGCTTGCAATATATATCCTTTTATGACCTCAGTTAGTCTCTCGTCGTTGTGTTCCATGAATCTACCTTGAAAATGCTGGTTCAACAATTCAGCGGGAACTGTAGTATCTCCAAGAATTATCCCCATCTGTTTCATCCTGTAGAAATCTCTGGGTTTGGCAGGGGCTTCTACGATACCGCTGGTGGAGATCACTGCAGGATACCCTGTGATGATCACCCGTGCATGATAGCGCCTATCATTATCATCGAAGGTGGCTATGAGACGGTTCGTTATAAAAATATGTAAAACCGACATTTCTAGCTCGTTTTCCGGTATCATTTCTCTCGATAATTTTTGAAATTCAAATCCATCGTATATAACGCCGATCCTTCTTGTTTTCGGATCATCCAGTAATTTTTTTTCGAATTGAATCTCACCGGGTAGTGGATTGAAATCTTCAAGCTTTCGTTTTTGATCTCTAAGCTTTATTCGAGCCAGTTTTCGGGCAAATTCAGGGATTTTTTCCCGAACCCCGAAGTGCTCGATAAAACCGCTTCGTAACTCTACTCTGATACCAGGGATCAGCTCTGAGAGATATTTTTTAATTTCGGATAGAACCAGGTTTCCCGAAGTAACATCATCGTAAAGAATAATGGTTCTGGCACTATTTATTATTGAGGAGGTCATAGGCTATTTCAGCCCCTTTTTTGCCCGATAGGAGCATGGAACCGAAGGTTGGCCCCATTCTGGGCAACCCGTATGTTGTAGACACAGACATACCGGTGGCAATCAGTCCGGGATAGACCTCTCCCGTATGTTCGACCACCAGATCCTCGGACTTCTCTACCCACATGGCACCAAAACCCACGGTCTTTATTAGATCTCTTTCCTCCAATTTTTTCACAACCACGGCATCATGTCCCGTGGCATCGAACAAGAGACGGGATTCCAGTGCAACGGGATCGACACAGGTAATTTCTCTTGGCAAGGCGGAGATCGGACTCCAGTTTATCACAGCACCTGCGACCCTATTCCCTTCCCGTATGACAATATCGTCGAATTTTGTCATGTTAAGTATCTTTGCACCGGCTTCACAAGCTGCGGCGATCAGCTTTGAGCACGCCAATGGACCCGGTGTAATGTAGAGGCTATCCGAATATCGTTCGTACCTTATACCAAGTTCATCCAACACCTTATGGGCAGGGGCCCGAATAGTGATAGTGTTCATGAGATAACCACCGATCCAGAATCCGCCTCCGAGATAATTGTTTCTCTCCACCACCAGAACTTTCACGTTTCTGCTCGCCAGTTCCTTTGCAGCCATTAAGCCGCTGGGGCCTCCACCGATTATTATAACATCGCTTTCAATGTATTCGTCCATATCCTTTGCAAATTGGCTGATTATCGCTTTTGTGATATCACTTTCGCTTGCATGTTCAAAGATCACTTTTTCACACCTTCCTGATTAACAATTCGATAACTTAACTTTAATCAGGGCGGAGTATACAGATTTATATATAGCATTTACGTTATCACTTCAAGAGAAGAATAACCACTCGTGAAATGGAAAAACGCTCAAATCCCCAAATATCGGATGATTATCAATA
>Ga0187827_10006771_pt1 | contig 12954 bp, 11 predicted proteins | sample ETNtaG_39_FD_167969 | JGI IMG/M metagenome (GOLD analysis project Ga0187827, IMG submission 167969) | Marine microbial and viral communities from oxygen minimum zone, Eastern Pacific Ocean - ETNP2014_SV_150_PacBio MetaG (Illumina Assembly) | ecosystem: Environmental > Aquatic > Marine > Hypoxic... | reverse complement strand
ACCCCAGCTTAACGCAAAGTCATTACAGTATGATAAATCTGGATTTGGGTAACAGCCTCCATTGTCAAAATAACCTGCATGTATTCCCATTCCATATTTCGTATTTAATTTAGGCTGCTGGGTTACCTGGTCATTTGATACCGTATATCTATACGTTATTCTATTTTCACCTGTAGTGCCTGATTTTGTTTTTATAAGAATAACACCATTTTTAGCTTTTGTGCCATATATAGATGCTGCAGCTGGGCCTTTTAGTACTTCTACTGATTTAATGTCATTAGGATTAATATCCATTGCCCGGTTGGTACTGGTTGCCCCCTGCCCTGCTCCATAACGGCCAACTGAGTTTCCAAATGTGGAGTTGTCAATAGGTGAACCATCTATAACAATTAAAGGCTGCTGACTAGATTGAATGGTATTTGCTCCACGGATTCTTATATATGTACTGGAACCTGGCTCGCCGCTTGTTGAAGTTATTTCAATCCCTGATTCTTTCCCAGATAAACTTGATATAATATTACTTTCGCCACTGTTTATAATTTCATTTGAACTGATATTGCCTACATTCACACCCAATGCTTCTCTTGACATAGCACCTCTCCCTGTAACCAGTACCTGGGATAAATCTAAAGCATCCTTAACCAGTACAATTTCATAAAATTGTTTATCTTTTTGTATGATGATTGTATGAGTAATATATCCAATATAGGTAATAACTAACTTTCTATTAGTTTGAATATAATCGATCTCCGGAATATCTAATGTAAATTGTCCTTTTTTATCAGACACAGTTCCCAGACTTGTACCATTGAATACTATATTGGCACCCGGTAATATTTCTCCATTTTCAGTTGTAATAGTACCCGAAATAATTACTTGACTGTATAATGGAAATAGAGTAAGCACAATAAATAATAAAAATTTGCTAACTTTCACTTGTTTTTGTTCGTATTCAAGCATTTGATCATTTAGTAGCTAATATTATTTGGTACAAACTCTATTTTTCATTGTTGAATTAACATATACTTTCATATTGAATTCACTATGTAGATATCTTTCCTTTGCAATGTCAATGAAGTAAATTTATAGAATTTAATTTTTTCAAATATTATTAATTTGTATCAATATCCCATTCTCTTTCATTATTAAAACAAAAACGTTAATTACTAATGCTCTTTAATCTGCTTTTAAAAGAATCGGACGGCTAGGTGCTGCATCACATACAAAGTGAGGCAGCTGAATATTTAAAAAATAAAACCCATCCGGCATATTATCTTCTATAAATGCCAATTCAGTGATTGTACCCATTGATTCAGTATTTACTTTCCCCTTGGCATCCACTCCATCTCCCCAGAATATTCTATGATTCCCAAGTATGCCATTGTCTTCCATTCGATCAATAGACGGAAGATCCACCACTAAATGATTAACGCCTATTCCTCTTATAAATCTGAGCGCATCATTACTAAAAAAAGGTGGTTTAATTTTTGTATAACAGTAATATTTCTTCTTATCAGGATTGGGAAAGGTTCTAATGATAAGCGCATCGGGTTGATATTTTTTCCATGTTTCAAATTTGTTTTGAATTGATTTTTCAGAAATGATCTGCTCATCATATTCCACATCGCAGTGATATGATTCACCACTTTCAACAAATGAAGTAGACTTCACTGTAATTAATACGGCAGGTATTATAATATCCTTCAGAATTACCCCTATATCACCCGGGTTTTCTAGTAAATGCCCAGCACATTCAGTATGTGTGCCTGAACAGTGGATATTCAAGCTAACTTCCGGTACATTGCACCCGGCGCCTTCCGCCACAGAGTAAATTATTTTACCAGATTGCAAGTGTTTCAATTGTCCTTTATCAACATCATAAAAGTTTGGCTGCTCACCATTGAAATTATAGGGGATTGAAATATCAAATGAATTTTTTGTATCAACCCTATAATCCTTTTTATTATGTGAAATACTGATGATCACAGAATAGGGCTTAACTTTTCTACTATCAGCTCTTCAGTTAGGTTCATATCTGGATTTTCTGGGTTGATTTGCTTTATAATTTCTGCCTGTATTTCACCCCTTCTATATACTTCAGAGTAGGGGATGGAGGTAAAACTCACCATATTATAACGGGGAATAAAACGCTTTGGGAATTTCTTAAACAATATGTTAGATATTTTTTTAGTATTTAAAAACTCTTTTTTAGTTACCAGGTCCCGCATTTCTACATAATTTTCAATAGCCATATCAGCAATGGCATGACCATCTGATCTCCGCACTTTGCTATATTTTTTACAAACTGCTTCCCAATTCCCTTGTGCTTTATCTAAACACATCATGAAAACCTCACAATCTTCAAATGAGGCATTCATTCCCTGTCCAAAAAAGGGGACTACAGCATGAGCGGCATCTCCCACCAGACAATACTTATTATTATATTGCCAATGATCTGCATATACTGTTGCCAGTTTGCCAGTGGGGTTTTGAAAAAATAAATTAGGGAAGTTATCTAAAAGTGGTAGTACTTTTTCAAAATATTTACTGAAAAAATCTATTACGGATTTGGGGGTTGACAATGCACTGAAAGAAATATTACCCTCAATAGGTAAAAATAGAGTACAGGTAAATGACTTATCCGTATTGGGCAAGGCAATGAGCATGAACTTTCCTCGGGGCCAGATATGAAGGGCATTGGGATCTAGCTGAAAATCATCATCCTTGTTTGGAGAAATGTGTAATTCCTTATAATCATGCCCAAGTGGGTCCACATAGGAAGGTGATGGCACCTTCATATCTATATATTCCCGAATGACTGAGCCTGCTCCATCTGCTCCAAAAATATGACTTAAAATAGGGGTTCTGTTGCCATTTTCAAAAACCAGTTCATTGTTTGATTCATCAATTTCAGATAATGAATGATTGAAATAGATTTGTACTTTCCCCGATTCTTCAGCCGCTGTCATAAGAATTTTATTTAAAGCTCCCCTTGATACAGAATTAATATATTCATAAGAGTGAATACTATAAGGCTGAAATTCTACTTCACCGTTTAATAAATGAATCATACGCCCCTTCATAGGTATAAGCAGGGGTTTGATCTGATCAAAAACTCCTGCAGACTTTAGGGCCTTGATTCCTCTGTGAGAGACTGCTAGATTAATAGATTTCCCAACAGAAATATTTTCTACGCGCAGATCAGATCGTTTTTCATATAAATCTACAAGATGTCCCCGCTGACTAAGATAGATAGCCAGAAGAGGACCTGCTAATCCAGAACCGATGATTATTTTATTTTCAGCATTCATTTAATATATCTTTTAATATTTGGACAAAAGTATAACAATCCTTAAATGAATTATAGAGAGGTACGGGTGCCACTCTGATAACATCTGGCACTCGCCAGTCACTTACAACACCCCGGTCATGTAAAAGTTTTGTAAGATCATTAACAGGCTGTAGTAATTGTAAAGATAACTGACAGCCGCGATACTGTGGTGAAGTAGGTGTAATAATTTCAATCTGATTTGATAGTTCAAATTTTATTAATGCTTCAAGGTATGATGTGAGTTTTTCACTTTTCTCTCTGAGTTGACTCATACCCACTTCATGAAATATTTTCAGGCTAGCAAGCAGTGCTGCCATAGATAGAATAGGTGGATTTGAAAGCTGCCAAGCCTCAACTGTCGATAGGGGCATAAACTCATCCAGCATATCAAAACGGGTTGTTTTATCATGCCCCCACCAACCTTCAAAACGGGGAATATCTTTCAGCCCTAAATGTCGTTCATGAATAAAAACTCCAGCCGGTGCACCGGGTCCACCATTAAGATATTTGTAGCCACACCAAGCCGCAAAATCCACCTCCCAATCATGGAGTTTCAATTCAATATTTCCGGTGGCATGGGCTAAATCAAATCCCACTAAACAATTATGCTCATGGGCTTTATTTGCAATGGACTCCATATCAAAGGCTTGCCCAGAATAATAGTTCACACCTCCAATAAGCACCATGGCAATTTCACCACCGTGATGTTCAAAGCAATCTAAAATCCATTCTGTTGTAGTGATCTCATCCTTGTCAGGTTGCAGAATTATTAAATCTTCGGTAGGATGATTATGATGAAACCTCAACTGAGATTGCACTGCATATCTATCGGAAGGGAAAGCATTGTTTTCAATGAGGATTTTTTTCTTTTGATCGTTGGGGCAATAAAAGGATGCCATGAGTAAATGCAGATTAACGGACAACGAATTCATCACAACCACCTCTTTTTCTAAAGCACCAACTAATTCAGATGAATATTGTGTTAAAAATTCATGATAAGGCAGCCAAGGGCGTTTCCCTGCCAAGTGACCATCTACTCCCAATTCTTTCCATGCATCTAATTCTTCATTGACAAATTGAGAAGCTGTATCTGGCTGGAGTCCCAGAGAATTTCCGCAAAAATAAATGAATGGCTCGCCAGAATCTGTTTTTGGTAAATGGAATCGCTCTCTAAAATGAGCTAGCGGATCATTTTGATCCTGCTCCAGGGCATAATTTAAATCAGTAGGACTAACTTCTAGTAAATTCATTTTCATTGAGCCCCAACCATTCCAGTGCTGTGCCTGCAAGCAATCGTTGTTTAGTAACATCTGATAAATCCATGGATTCAATCAACTTTCCCGGATGGTGCTCGCCTAAGGGGAATGGATAATCAGAGCCCATGGCAATACGTTCAGCCCCCAAGGTTTGGATGATAAATTTTATGGCATTCTCATCATGAACCAATGAATCTACATAGAATTGTTTTAAATAAGATGAGGGCAATACTTCATTATCGACTGCACATAAATCTGGACGTACATTAAAACCGTGATCAACTCGCCCGGCTGTAAAGGGAAATGCGCCGCCGCCGTGTGCAAAGGCAATGTTTAAATTTGGATATTTCTCTAAAACACCACCAAAAATCAGTGAGCATATTGCCCGTGATGTTTCTGCCGGCATCCCTACCAGCCAGGATAACCAGTATTTCTGCATCTTAGTCTGCCCCATCATTTCCCAGGGATGGACAAAAATAGAACAGCCAATTTTTTCTGCATGTTCAAATATGGGGTGGAATTTCTCCTCAGACAGATTTTCTCCATTAACGTTTGAACCTATTTCAATACCGGGCAATTTTAGTTCATTCACAATGCGGTCCATTTCATTAATTGCCATATTCGGATTCTGCAAGGGGACCGTACCTAGCCCAATAAATCGATTCGGTTCATTCCGGACAACTTCAGCAATATGGTTATTTAAAAACTTGGAAAGTGTCAATCCTTCATCATCCTTTGCCCAATATGAAAATAAAACTGGAATTGTGGATAAAACCTGCACATCCACGCTGACGCTAACACATTCCTCTATTCGCTTTTGATGGTTCCAGCAGTTACAGTCTACTTTTCTAAAGGCTGCACCATCTTTTTTGAGCATAGCAGATTGGTCATCAATGGGATCCATCCTCAGAAATCGAGGATCAGAAAATGTATTTGTTACATCATTCAGATTTTTCGGAATGATATGGGTGTGGATATCTATCTTTAACACGCTACGGCTTCTCTAAATAGGCAGAGCAGGATTTACATGATCGAGCATTATCATTTGCCCAAAACCCATCAAAAATGGGTGGGAGCTGTTTCACAATATCGTTAAGGGGTAGAAATTCCTCATAAAGTTTCTGATGGCATTCATCACAGTACCACCGAAATCCATCCAGCTCTCCTTTGAATCGTTTCCGTTCTACAACTAAACCAACCGTACTTTCAAAACGCTGGGGCGAGTGGGGTACTTTTGGTGGAAGAAGAAAAATATCACCTTCATTTATTTTAATATCTTTTGGTTTTCCACCCTGCCTAATTCTTAATATGATATCACCTTCAAGTTGATAAAAAAATTCTTCCCCTTCATTTATGTGATAATCCTTGCGCACATTGGGACCACCCACTACCATTATAATAAATTCCTTATCCTTATACACTACCTTATTCCCAACGGGTGGTTTAAGCAGATGGCGGTTTTCATCGATCCAGCTTTTGAAATTAATGGGCATTTGCATGGTTTGCTCCTTTACTACGAAGATACTAAGTCACTATTTCTCATTGGTTCTCCGGGTTTTAGTGACACCGTATTTATATAGTGGCTATACATTTCAGTTCAATTGCAATTGGTGTGGGTAAACAATTAATCTCAACCGTAGTTCTACATGGCTGATTGTCTATGAAATATTCAGCATAAATACGGTTATAGGTTTGAAAATCATCTTTCATATTGGTAAGGAATACCGTTACATCTACCAAGTTTCCCCAAGTTGTTCCGGAATCTTCAAGAATGGCTTTTACATTGGAAAAAACGGAATGACATTGGGCTTCAATATCGTAAGAGAGAACTTTGCCATTGTCATCTAATTCAACTCCTGGAATTTCTTTCTTCCCCCGTTCACGTGGTCCCACTCCGGAAAGAAATAAGAGATCTCCTACTTTTCGGGCATGAGGGTAGAGTCCTACGGGTTCTGGTGCATTTTGGCTGTTAAATTTATTTATACTCATATTTTTATACACACATTTTTTGGCTCTGTAAAAAATTCTAATGATTTAAATCCACCTTCTCTGCCTACACCTGAATTCTTCATACCACCAAATGGGATCCTAAGATCCCGCAACATCCAGGTATTCACCCATACAACGCCCGAGTCAATAGCTGCTGCAACCCGATGGGCTCGGCTGATATCACGGGTAAAAAGACTGGCAGATAAACCATACTTGGTAGAGTTTGCCATTTCAATCACTTCAGATTCATTTGTAAAAGGGATGATAGAAACAACCGGTCCAAATATTTCTTCTTGATTGGTTTTACATGAGTGAGAGAGACCTTCAATAATAGTAGGCTCAATATAGTAACCCTCTGATAGATCTCCATCTAAGATTAATCGATTTCCACCTGTGAGAATTTCACCTCCTTCAGATTTGGCCAGTTCAATGCATTCAAGAATTTTTTCCATGTGTTGCTTAGAGACCACCGCACCTAAATTGCTGTCATCATTTTTGGGATTGCCAACTTTAAGGGATTTTGTTTTTTCTACAAAGCTATCACGAAATTTTTTATAAAGGGAATCCTGCACAAATAGACGGGATCCGCAAAGACATATTTGTCCCTGATTTGAAAAGGCCGCCTTTACTGCCATATCTACTGATTTATTAAACTCCGCATCTTCAAAAACAATATTGGGATTTTTACCCCCCAATTCTAATGATATCTTTTTGAACATGGGGGCAGCCACAGCAGCAATTTTTTCCCCAGTGGCGGTTCCACCCGTAAAAGAAACAATAGGAACATCCACATGCCTGCTGAGTGCATCACCTGCTTTATGGCCAAAGCCATGTACTATATTAAGTACGCCTTTGGGAAAATGTATTTTTTGACAAATTTTACTAAACAAAAAGGCCGTCATGGGTGTTACCTCAGAAGGTTTAGCAACTACAGTGTTGCCGGCTGCCAGGGCAGGTGCTATCTTCCACGTGAGAAGGTATAGGGGTAAATTCCAGGGAGAAATACAGCCTACAACTCCCACCGGCTGGCGGAGGGTATAGTTAAGGGCTTTGCCATCCATCTCATGAATTTCCGAATCAAAATGAAGAGAAGCGGTGGCAAAAAATCTAAAATTCTCAGATGCCCGGGGGATGTCCACTGCACGTGCTAGCCATTCGGGTTTGCCATTATCCTTACTTTCGGCTTCTACCAGTTCATCAAAATGCGCTTCGATCTCATCAGCCAAACGCATAATATGATCATAGCGTTCTTTTTGGGGAAGTTTGCTCCATGTTTTAAATGCTTCTTTTGCAGAGGCAACAGCGCTATCAATATCCGTTTCGTCACTGTCCGGAATCTGAGAATAAACCTTTCCAGTAACTGGTGTTGAATTATCAAAGTAATCACCAAAATTGGGTTGTATCAATTCACCATTGATGAAATTTTGAATTTTTAACATAATATTAGATTTTCAATCTTAAATACAACTCAGTCTTCCACCATCAACTGCCAAGCTCACACCATTGATATATCCTGCTGCTGGAGAGGCTAAAAAAGCAATGGCTTTAGCCGTTTCCTCTGGCTTACCAAATCGACCTGCTGGAATTGAGCTTTTCATAGTCTCAGACACAACATCTAAAGAAATATTTCCTGCATTAGATTTTGCATCAATTAATGAAGATAATCGTTCGGTGTCCGTGAAACCAGGCAGGATATTATTTACGGTTATGCCATCGGCACCCACTTCAAATGAGAGTGTCTTTGCCCATGATGCCACCGCTCCACGAATGGTATTTGACACGCCTAATCCGGGAATAGGTTGTTTTACTGAGGTAGAAATAATATTGATGACACGTCCATAGTTGAAATTTTTCATTCCTGAATGGAGAGCCTGAAATAAAATATTATTACAAATTAAATGGCGATTGAATCCAATTACAAATTCTTTCGGATTTGCTTTTGCAATGGGTCCACCCTTAGGTCCACCAGAATTATTTATGAGAATATGGTATTGGTTTCCATCTTTCACATGATTTTCTATGGTCTCTTTAATACTATCACTCTTATCAAAATCTCCTACTAAATATTGATGCAATTGATTTTCATTACGAGTGAGTATTGATAAAGTATCTTTCAGCTTATCCTCATTTCTGGCAAATAGGGTAATATTGGCACCCAAATTTGAGAATTCAATGGCTGTAGCTTTGCCAATTCCTGAAGTAGCGCCACAGATGATGGCATTTAGTCCATTTAGAGAAGTAGTCAAGTTATTTTCCATGTGTAAAGTAGAATCCCAATTCTTTTTTAAGTTCTTTTGGTAAAGTTGGCAATGATGACCTCGGAATAATATAGGTGGATAAATTGGCAAAATCTCTAAAGACAGAATGCTTCTCTGCTGTTTTCTTTAAATAGGCATGGCCTGTAGATCCGCCCGTACCAATTTTTACACCAATCATTCTGAATACCAAAAGCCGATGCCGATTTCGCCATGAGGTAAACAGTTGATCCACATTTATAAGCTGCGTTAATAAATGGTGGGGGAGCTGCAAAATAGGTTCATCCCGATAAAGTTGAATAAATAAGGCACCCAATGTTGCTTTTTGTGAAAGTCGACGATGTCCTTCCTTTTGCAATTGAAAATATATTTCTTCATCAAATAGGGCATCATACGTTCGTTGAATCGCGTCGTATTGCTTCAGACTATTTCTCTGCGTGTCATCATCGAATTGTGTATTTTCCTTAATGCGCTCAATATCGCCTTGAATCATTTGTTCAACGGCTGTTTGATAGGATGCCCAAAAGTTGAATTCATCCATTTGAAGAAAGGGAGTTCGCTCTAACCATTTTTCAAGCAAATTAAATAGTGAGTCATCCTCCTCTGACTTTAATACTGTTTTAGAATCAGCCTCATCTAAAAACTTTTCATAGCGCTGCTTCCCATATTGAATTCTATCCTCAGCCTGCATGCCCAACTTATTTTCGATGAGTCTAAATTGAGCGGATTGAAATCCTGAAGATGGTGTGAGCAAATCACGAAATTCCAGAAAGTCCATGGGGGTCATGGTTTCTAAAATTCCAATTTGATTCACCAATAATTTTTGGATTTCTATGATTCTATCAAAGCGGGTAACGACAGTTCCCAGATTTTTTTCCTGCACATAATTGTCTTTGAACATATCCAACACAGAATCTAATTCATGCAGAATTTGTTTGAACCAGAGTTCGTAGGCTTGATGGATTATTATAAAGAGCATCTCATCATGGACTGAATTACCCGATTCAGTGGATTTTAAGGTTTGACTATCAAGTAGTCTCTCTAGTTGCAAATAACTTCCGTAAGATAATTTTTTGTCTGTCATATTAGATTATTAAGGTGATTAGCTGTGGAAATTTAGGAATTTTAGATAAAAGGGGAAAGGGGAAAGGAGTAATGAAGAATTTTGATAACATAATTAATTTAGATGATTATATTTTATCTATCAAATAATACAAAAATAAATTGTAAGAAATTATTCCTCCAACTCCATCATATTCTTATAAAATTCCAAAGAATTCGTATTCACTAATGAGTCTTTATTCTTTACTTCAATATTTTGAATGACTTGTTTTACGGCTAATTCTACTTTCTTGCCATTAATGGTATAGGGAATATCTGCAACAGCAATAATTTTAGCTGGAACATGCCGGGGGCTGCACGACTCCCTTATAGATTTTTTAATTTGCTTGATTAGTTTTTCAGATAGAACAGATTGATCTTTCATTTTTAAAAACAGAATGATCCGTTCATCTTTTCCCCAGGGCTGGCCTATCGCCAGAGAATCTTCAACTTCACTAAATCGTTCTACCGTTTGATAAATTTCTGCGGTACCAATTCGTACACCTCCGGGATTTAAAGTGGTATCTGACCGTCCATAAATTTTGACCCCTCCACAATCATTTATTTCTAAATAATCACCATGATGCCAAATATCGAGGTAGGTATTAAAATAGGCTGAGTGATATTTTTTACCATTTGAATCATTCCAAAAATATATAGGCATGGAAGGGAATGCCTGTGTGCAAACCAGCTCCCCTTTCGAATTTATTTCAGATTTCCCAAACTCATTGTATGTTTCCACTTTCATTCCTAATCCACGGCATTGAAGTTCACCTCGCACCACTGGTAATATAGGATTTCCTAGCGCAAAGCAGGAAATGATATCGGTCCCTCCCGATATTGATGCCAATTGCACATCTTCTTTCCACTCTTTATATACAAAATCAAAATTCTCTTCAACTAGGGGTGATCCTGTAGAAAGGATTATACGTAATTTAGGGAAAGATATAAGCTCTTTAGGCTTGATTCCGACTGACTCTAAAGATGATATATATTTGGCACTGGTCCCAAAAATGGTTATGCCTAACTCATCTGCCATTTTAAGTAAAACTGAGCCATCAGGGTAAAATGGACTGCCATCAAATAATACAATAGTTGCTCCCAAAGATAAAGAGGACACTAGCCAATTCCACATCATCCACCCACAGGTAGTAAAATAGAATATTTTGTCATCCTCTGTCAAATCAATATGCAATTGTAATTCCTTCAGATGTTGAATCAATGTCCCGCCTGCTGAATGAACAATGGATTTGGGTAGCCCAGTAGTTCCGGAGGAATACATAATATATAAAGGGTGATCAAAAGGAAGTGGTTCAAACTTAATTTCTGAAGAATCTCTGTTAAGAAAATCCTCCCACTGAATTGAATTTTGCATTATTGATAAATCAGCATTCCCTGCAAATGGAATTATTACTGTTTTTTCAATACTGGGCAAATCCACCAGAATTTCTTTCACCTTTGAAATGCAATCAATCTGCTTTCCATTATACCAATAGCCGTCTGCGGTAAAAATAAGTTTGGGCTCAATTTGTTTAAATCTATCCAGAACTCCTTTGATTCCAAAATCAGGAGAACAAGATGACCAGATGGCACCAATACTGGCAGTTGCCAACATAGCGATAATTGTCTCTGGAATATTGGGCATGAATCCTACAACTCTATCATTTTTTACGATGCCCATTTCGCACATGGACTGCACCAAACGGGAAACTTGGTCATACAATTCTCTATAGGATAGTGAAGATTGTGTTCCATCTTCTCCATAAAAGTGAATAGCAATTTTATTATCACGGTGGCGAAGCAGGTTTTCAGCAAAGTTTAAGGTAGCATCTTCAAACCATTTGGCACCTGGCATTTTTAAAATGTCATCAACTACATCAGAATAAGGAGAGTGGTGAATAATTTTTGAATATTCCCAAAATGATCCCCAAAAATCTTCTGCTTTTTCAATAGACCAATCATACAATTGCGAATAATCTTTCAGGGAAATTCCAAACTTTTGATTGACGAACTGTATATAGTTCATCATCTGAGAATTATTGATTTGTTCCTCAGTGGGCTGCCACATGATGGATTGCATTAGATTATTTCAGCTAAAAATAGTACTTGCCATGCTTCTAAAATTTTGCCTTCTTCTACCAGTACGGCACAAATTTTTAGCATATCTTCAGCTGATAAACGGGAATAGGTTTCACTTAAATCTTCAATAATATCCTGCTTTGGTACTTTTTCTACAGAAGCCAATCGAGCAAGAAGTTTTCCTGTGAAGGAGGGGTGATCTCTCACCATTTTTGGTAGATTATCTACTCCAATAGGTATATACCGTGGCGCAGCCAATTCAAATAATCCCTGATTAGCGCGGCTATACCAATTATATCCCATTCGAGCCACCTGATCAACTTTAGAGGGGTCAATTTTCCCCGATTCGTCAAAGACTTCATCCTTGGCATGGAAATAAACAATTTCACCCAAGAGCAGGTTTCCTCCAGCAGGTTGGTCACTGAACTGCACATGCTGCGTAAATTTGCATTCCATAATAAGTGGAGACTCGACTACCCCTGGTGTGGAAACAATTTTAGAGGGGTGTTTGGTCAAACCAGATTTCTTGAACTCATCTACATCAGGTCCAAATTCTGCAGCACAGATATTCATCTGTTCTACTATGTCAAAGGTCACAACTGATAAGGTAAATTCTTTCGTGTCCAAAATATTAGTGAGTGTGTTTTTCGCTTCACCAGTGCGGCCGCTGAATGCAGAAGAAATTCCCACCATAGGTGGATTGGAACTGAAGGCATTATGAAAACTAAATGGTGCTAAATTAATATGATCATGCTTGCTAATACTGGTAGTAAATCCTATTGGGCGGGGCGCTACCGAGCTGAGCAGTAAATGGTGCTTATCCCGGAGCTCTAATTCTTTGGGGTTGTATTCTCTGAATTTAGCCATAAACTATTTTATTGATTCTCGGATGGGGTGTGTAATCTCACACATTTCTTCTCGAGCATTCCGTTCAGGAGTTCTC
>Ga0187827_10006770_pt1 | contig 12955 bp, 11 predicted proteins | sample ETNtaG_39_FD_167969 | JGI IMG/M metagenome (GOLD analysis project Ga0187827, IMG submission 167969) | Marine microbial and viral communities from oxygen minimum zone, Eastern Pacific Ocean - ETNP2014_SV_150_PacBio MetaG (Illumina Assembly) | ecosystem: Environmental > Aquatic > Marine > Hypoxic... | reverse complement strand
CCTGTTCATACTCAACCTTATTACCGTAGACTTGGTTTTTCGTGTGGACAGTTCCCAGAGGCTGAAAAGTATTATGAAGAAGCAATTACCCTTCCTTTATATCCTTCAATGACGGAGAAAGAACAGGACTATGTTGTTAGTACTCTAAGAGAGGTTCTTTCTTGAAACTTGGGATAGGAACTGCCCAGTTTGGTTTAGACTATGGAATCTCTAACACTTCAGGTAAAACCTCCCTTAAAGAGGTGCAGTCAATATTAAAGATTGCCACAGAAAATGGTGTTGATGTTTTAGATACCGCAAACTTTTATGGTGATAGTGAGTCTGCTATAGGAAGTTGTCTGCATGAACAGAACAGGTTTCGCATAATTACCAAGACACCTGTCCTTAAAGAAAACAGATATTCTTCTGACGATGGAATTATTATAAAAAAAGCATTCTATGAATCACTAAAAAGATTGAAACTTTCTAGTGTGGCAGGATTACTCATCCAAGATGCATATAATGTACTTGCAGAAGGAGGTGAATTCCTTTATGAAGGAATGCTTGAACTTAAATATAAGGGATTAGTAGAGAAAATTGGGTTTTCAGTTTACAATGGAGAACAAATAGACAAATTGCTAGACCTTTATGACTTCGAGTTGATTCAGGTTCCGGTTAATGTATTGGATCAAAGGCTTATTAAGGGGGGAGAGTTAAAGAAACTAAAGAACAAGGACATAGAGATCCATGCACGTTCGATTTTTTTACAAGGCCTGCTCTTGATGGAACCTGACAATCTTCATTCTTTTTTTGATCCAATCAAGCCAGTTATAAATAAATATAGAAGTTTTATAATTTCGAGAGGTTTAACACCTGTCGAAGGTGCTATTAATTTTGTAGCTTCTGTGCCTGAGATTGATTATATAATTGCTGGTGTAAATACTACTGAGCATTTGAAGACTAATCTGGATGGTTTTAAAAGTACCTTAAAAGATAGAATACCCCTGGAAAACTTTAGTATGTTTTCCATAGAAGATTCCAGATATTTAAATCCAAAGTTGTGGAAGTTAAACTGACGCTTGATAATGCGTCATGTAAATCCTGTTAATCCTGTCTTAATATTTTAATCATTATGATTCTTGCGATCCTTCAAGCAAGGACTTCATCTACTCGCCTCCCAGGTAAAGTATTAAAACCCATACTTGGATACCCCATGCTTTCTTTGCAGATAGAAAGAATACAAAGAAGCAAAAGAATAGATAAACTTACTGTTGCTACAAGTAGTGACCTCAGTGATAGTGATATTGAAAATTTATGTATAAAGATTCAAATACCCTGTTTTACAGGCAGCCTTGATGATGTATTAGACAGGTTTTATCAGACAGCAATGCAGTATAAGCCTGAGCATGTTGTAAGATTAACAGGCGATTGTCCATTAGTAGACCCGGAAATAATTGATAAAGTAATTAATTTCTACTTTGAAGGTGGTTTTGATTATGCAACTAACTCTATGGCACCATATACATTCCCTGATGGATTGGATGTAGAGGTCTTCAGTTTTACTGTTCTTGAGGAGGCATGGCATGAAGCTCGCCTGCCTTCGCATAGAGAACATGTAACATCTTTTGTTCGCCAGCATCCTGAAATGTTTAAAGTAGGTTACTTTAAACATGAGGTGGATCTGTCACATTTAAGATGGACAGTAGATGAACCGGAAGATTTTGAATTTGTTTCCCAGATATATAAAGAACTTTATCCTCAAAATCCAACATTTATAACAGAGGATATTCTGGGATTGACAAACAGGAAGCCTTCATTACTTGAGATTAACAGTCATGTTGAGCGAAATCTGGGAACCAGAAAGTCAGCAGAAGCTGACAATTGTTTTTAAAGAAGTTGTAAATGGACTTTAAACTTTGAGCACTTTACCTCTGTACTGAAAAATAAGAATGTATACAGAACGTTATAAATCATCCCGGCAAATGCTTGAAAGGGCATTAAAGACAATTCCGCTTGGTTCTCAAACTTTTAGTAAAAGCAAAACAGCATATCCTGAAGGGGTATCGCCTCATTTTATTAAAAGAGGTGATGGCTCTCATGTATGGGATGTAGATGACAATGAATATATTGATTTTGTAAATGGACTTGCCTCTATTACCCTTGGCTACAATGATCCGGATGTTACAGATGCAGTAAAGGCACAACTCGAAGAAGGCACAATATTCAGTCTTCCCCATGAAATAGAGATCAAAGTCGCTGAAAAAATTATTGAGATGGTTCCATGTGCAGAGATGGTTAGATTTGGCAAGAATGGTTCTGATGCAACTGCCGGCGCTGTAAGGCTTGCAAGGGCAAATACGAAAAGAGACCATGTTGCTGTTTGTGGTTATCATGGATGGCAGGATTGGTATATTGGTTCGACAAGCCGTAACCTCGGGGTTCCCTCTTCAGTCAGAGATTTGACACATTCCTTTGCTTATAATGATCTGGATTCACTCGATCAGTTATTTAAGAAATATTCAGATCAGGTTGCTGCTGTAATTATAGAGCCTATGAATTCTACAGAGCCAAACAATGGGTTTCTTGAAGGGGTTAAGGTATTAGCCCAAAAGAATGGAGCAATACTTATCTTTGATGAGACAGTTACCGGGTTTCGTTTTGCCAATGGGGGCGCCCAGGAGTATTTTGGTGTAATCCCTGACCTTGCGATATTTGGAAAGGGTATGGCTAACGGTTACCCGGTATCTGCAGTTACAGGCCGCGCAGAGGTAATGAAACTGATGGAAGAGGTATTTTTCTCATTCACCTTTGGAGGTGAAACATTATCACTTGCTGCTGCTCTTACAACTATGACGAAACTTCAACAGGAGCCTGTTGTTAAAACTCTCTGGGAACAAGGCCGAAAAGTTAAAAAGGGTGTTAACACACTAATTAGAAAACACAATTTAGGAAATGTTTTATCAATTACAGGTAAAGACTGCTGGTCATTTTTAATATTTAAAGACACTGATGTTTATTCACAATGGGAATTAAAGACATTGTTTCTGCAGGAGGTTTTTGCAAGAGGAGTATTAACTTTAGGAACGCACAATATGAGCTATGCTCACTCCGATGAGGACATTACAAGACTTTTAAATATATATAATGAGGTCTTTGAGCTTTTAAAAGAGATTATTAAAAAAAAGAATGTAATGGATAAATGGCTTAAAACTGAGCCATTGGTGCCATTGTTTAAGATCAGATGAATATTGTTTTTCGTACAGATGCATCAATCAATATCGGTACAGGCCATGTAATGCGCTGTCTGACTCTTGCTGATGAGTTAAGACAAAAATGTACAGATATCAATTTCATATGTCGTGAAGGACCTGGCAATTTGATCAGCTATGTCGGAAATAGAGGGTATAAAATTCATCAGTTGCCTGGAGAGATTGATATTGAAACTGACAGGAGGCTGACTAATCAAATACTGTCAAAATATGAGACCAAATCTGACTGGTTGGTAATAGACCACTACGATATTGATATTTCATATGAATCTTCTCTTAGAGATCGTGTAAAAAAGATTATGGTCATTGATGACCTTGCTGATAGAGAGCATGACTGTGACCTGCTTCTTGACCAGAACTATAGTAAAAATGAGGACCGTTATAATGGTCTAGTCCCTGGAAATTGTATACAGTTATTAGGGCCTGAATATGCAATACTCCGTCCTCAATTTCAAAAGGCAAGGGGAAATCTAAGAAAGAGGGATGGTGGAGTTAATCGTATCTTGGTATTTATGGGAGGCTCTGATCCAAAGAATGTGACTTCAAAAGTTTTACGAGCTATACATATGTTTGAACGATCTGATATTGTTACTGATGTGGTTATTGGCAATCTGAATCCATATCACGATGAGATTAAAACCTTAGCATCTAAGATACCAAATACTAGTTGCCACCACAATGTCGAGGATATGGCTGAACTTATGGCATTAGCAGATTTGTGCATTGGTGCAGGAGGGACAACAACATGGGAGAGATGTTGTGCGGGTTTACCAACAATTGCGCTTATTTTAGCGGAAAATCAAAAGAGCATATCGGAAAGTCTTCATAAGGAGAGAGCCATAATAAATCTTGGCTGGTATCACAATGTTACAGAAAAAAATATAAAAGAAGTAGTCGAAGGTTTAATTGTTAACACTCAGGAAATGGCAACTATAAGTGAGAAAAGCAGAAGGTTGGTGGATGGAAAAGGAGTAAACAGAGTGGTTGATACTATAACTTCTATTGTTGGCAATAGAAATATATATGAATTTACTTTTAAATAAAGAGCTTGCCGAAATTATTAATTAAGTGTAAAGAGATTTTAAAAAAATGAGTGTATTTTGATAAGAAGGATGGAGCATATCAATCAAAGAGTTTAATGAGCAATATAATAAACCTAACGAAGGCAGGAATCTCTGATATAAATGATATATTTGAATGGAGAAATCATCCGGATATAAGAAAAAACTTTTTTAATCAAGAATTGCTTTCTTGGGATGAACATGAAAAGTGGTTCGTTGCAAAACTCAAAGATCCTGACGCTGCTGTTTATATGGCATATTATAAAAAAGAAAAGATTGGTACGATAAGATTTGAGGCTAATGAGTCTGCAATAAAGACAAGTGTAATGCTTAATCCGCTATTCCTGAGTAAAGGTCTTGGTTCACAAGTAATCAAAATAGGAGTCAAGAGATTTATAATGGAGAAAAACCCTGATATGCAAATAATTGCAGAGATTAAGAAAGATAATGTTGCTTCTGTAAAAGCTTTTGAAGAAGCAGGTTTCGAGGAAGGTCCTTTTGCTTATATTTTTAAATCGGAGAAGAATTAGCACATGGATACTATTTTAGTTATTGCTGCACATCCTGATGATGAAGTGCTCGGCTGTGGTGGAACAATGGCAAGGCTTACATCTGAAGGTAACAATGTATTTACACTGATACTTGGTGAAGGTGTTACTTCCAGAGATAGGAAGAGAGATCTGGCAAAAAGGGAAAATGAAATTGCAGAACTAAAAAAACAGGCAGAAAATGCTAACAGGATATTGGGAGTGAAAAAGGTATATGCTTATGATTTCCCGGATAACAGATTTGACACAGTACCACTGCTTGATATTATCAAAACAATTGAAAAAATAAAAGAAGATATTAAGCCAGGCATAGTATTTACTCACCATAACGGTGACCTCAATATTGACCATCAGATAACGTTCAAGGCAGTAATGACGGCCTTTAGGCCTATAAATGATGAGAGTGTAAAAGAGATTTATTCATTTGAAATACCATCTTCAACAGAATGGAATGCCCCTTCTTCAATAACATATTTTATGCCAGATTATTTTGTAGATGTGAGCAAAGGCATAGAAGCAAAAAACAATGCATTAAAAGAATATAAATCAGAATTAAGAGATTTTCCCCATCCACGTTCTTTAGAAGCACTTGAGCTTAATGCTAAACAATGGGCTATAAAAGTTGGGTTGGAAGTTGTTGAGGCATTCAAGACTATTAGGATAATAAAAAAATAAATTACTTTCAGAGTGGCCGGCGGAATAAGATATTCTTTTGTGGCCGCATCATTAACTAACTTGTTTTAGATTGCCTGCTTTTATAAAATCCGTGTCAACAGGTCTATATAAAACGGGTGCTTATATGGTTCCTTTTGGTCCTTTTGAAAAGATACCTTTTGGGAAATTTGATTGATTGTTTTTAGATTTTTTTTTTAAGGAGAGGAGTACATAGCCTAGAGCAAAACTCATAGCACATTAAGTGCTAAGGAAGACATAGGTCATACGCAAAAATGTTATGATCAATGAGTCTCAAAGTAAAAAGAAAGCTGAGGAACATTGAAACAAGTCTATAGTACTAGAGAAAAGTATAATATAAATGAAGCCAATTAAGATAGCATTAGGTGATTTAAGGCATGAAACGGTTGGCAGGCATTCTACTGTGATGCCAATTGGAATTGGATATATTGCGGCATATGCACTTTCAAAGATTGGTCAAGATGTACTTGAAATCAGACTTTATGATAGTCCTGATTTTCTGATAAATGATATTAACAATTGGAAACCTGAGATAATTGGCCTCTCAAATTACTGTTGGAATACAGAACTTTCGTATCTTGTTTTCAAATACGCAAAAAAGAAAATTCCAGATATTGTCTCTATTGCCGGAGGCCCGGAATTTCCTAATGAACATATAAGGTGTAAAACCTATTTGGCAAAGAGAAGTATGGTTGATTTTTATGTTTATGGAGAAGGGGAATCTGCATTTGCCAGCCTTGTAAAAAAGATAAGAGAAGGTGGTTGTGTTCACGATTTAAAAGCCCTCCCACAAGAAGGTATCATGTCAATCCATCCGGAAAAAGATGTTTTGGTTGCCGGTAAGCCATTGCCAAGGATCATGAATTTGGATGAGATTCCCTCGCCCTTTTTAAATGGAATTATGGATAGGTGGTTTAACGGGTTCTACTCACCTACAATAGAGACTACACGGGGGTGTCCATTCACATGTGGATTTTGTCGTGCTGGCTTACCAGCATATAGCCGGTTGGCAGTGTTTTCTGTGGGTCGGCTAAAAGAGGAGTTGGTTTATATTGCTAAAAAAGCACACAAATTTTCGGGGATAGCATTAACACTACACGATGACAATTTTGGAATGTATAGACAAGATGAAGAAGTAGCGGATTGTATTCGAAGCTTACAAGATGAATACAAGTGGCCAGCCACAATACACACTGCGACGGGGAAGAGAAACTACAAGAGGATATTGAATATAGCATCGCGTTTAAGGAATGTATTACAAGTAACATGTTCTGTTCAATCATTGAATCCAAAAACATTGGATGTTATTAAAAGAGTAAATATTCCTATGGATCAATATAGTATAATACAAAAAGAGTTGAAAGAACGTGGGATGCTTTCAATGGCGGAACTTATTATGCCCTTGCCAGAGGAAACAAAAAGTTCTTACCATAATGGGATTAAATCTGTAATAGAAGCAGGGGTAAAGCGTGTCGTCCCATACACAACTATGATGTTAAAGGGTACTTACTTGGATTCTAATGAGTGTAGAACAAAATACAATATGAAAACAAAATATAGAATACTACCTCTGCAATTTGGAGAATACATCGGAGAAAAATGCTTCGAAATTGAAGAAGTATGTGTCGCGACAAACACTATGTCATACGAGGAATATATAGAGTGTCGGGAGTTTGCGTTTGTTAGTTCATTGTTTTCGTCTCTTCAATTTGATATTATTCTAAAACTTGTTGAAGAAATGGAGATTAATATTCATGAGTATTTTATGCATTTTTGGAAAATAATAAGAACATGTAACAGCGAACTGGAAGATTATTGTAGTAATTATGTAAAAGAAACAGAAGGAGAATTGTGGGATTCTCCTGAGGAAATATATGCTCACTTTGTAAAAAAGAATAACTACAATAAACTTCTTAAAAGAGAGGTTGGTGATAACCTCATAAGGAAATATACCACGAAAGTAATTCTTGAGTCTTTTATTCCTTTTGTAGAACTGTCGTTTGTTGCTATAGGGAATCTTACAGACCCAGGGGATACAAAAATTATAGGTATTCTGGATGCAATAAAGCATTGGATGATTAGCCATAGAAATGTTAGTGCTTTATTTTCAAATGAATCGTATATTAACAAGGAGGAAATATTACATTTTCCTTTTGATGCTAGCGGGTGGTATCTGAATCAAGACCAAAATAAACGACTTGTGGGCTTTGATATACCATGTAGTTACCGGGTTGCTTATAATAAGAATGAACTTATACCCATACTTGAGGAGGGTGAAAAATTGCATGGTAATAATATAGGGTTTAAAGCAGGTAGGCTTCTCGATACATGGGGGATTAACAAGTTTTGGCGTATTTGTGAAAAGCTCTAGTATGGATTGTATGTAAACAATTTCCTTTGAGGTTGATTAATATAAAAGAAAAGATTGGTGCGATAAGGTTTGAAAGAGAAAACAGTGAGGTAAAGACAAATGTAATGCTTAACCCAGACTTTTTGGGTAAAGGTCTTGGTTGCAAAGTAATCAAACTGGGTGTTGAGAGATTCATAAAGGAGAAAAAAGCTGATATGCAAATAATTGTGGAGATTAAGAAAGGCAATATAGCTTCAATAAAGGCATTTGGAAAACTGGTTTCTAGCAACGTCCTTTTGCCTATGGTTTCAAATCGGTAGAATATTAGCATATGAATAATCCGGACAAGATTGAAATAGGAGTTAAGTACGTTGGTGAAGGTGAACCAAGTTATATAGTTGCGGAAGTCGGAAGTAATCATAATGGCGACTTTCAAATAGCAAAAGAACTTATTGGCACTGCTGCAGATGCGGGAGCAGACGCCATAAAGTTTCAGGTGTTTTCTGCTGAAAAGCATTATTCCAGGAATACACCTCATCACTCAGGGTATAATGAAAATTTATACAATCTTATTAAGAAGTTGGAAATCCCAAGAGAATGGCTTGCTGATCTAAAAAGCTATTCAGACAAAAAAGGTATACTCTTCTTTGCTTCTCCGTGTGATTACGAAGCAGTAAATCAGCTAGAGGAAATTGGTGTTGCATTACATAAGATCGCTTCCTTTGAGATTGTAGATCTTGAACTTATACGTTATGTGGCAAGAAAGCAAAAACCTCTAATTGTTTCGACAGGGCTTGCAAATATGGGAGAAATAGAAGATGCTTACCGGGCGTGTTTGGAGGTTAATAACAAGAACGTAATATTTCTACAATGTGCATCTTCATACCCATCATCTCCGGATATTATGAATTTGAGAGCTATGGAAACAATTTCAAAGACATTTAATGTTAATACGGGGCTGTCGGACCATACGCAAGACATCCATGTTTCAGTTGCATCTGTTGCAATGGGAGCAAAATTAATTGAGAAGCATTTTACATTAGATAAAAAAATGGTGGGTCCTGATCATTCATTTGCAACAGAACCGAGAGAATTTGCCAGGATGGTAAAACAAATAAGGGATGTGGAATCAGCTCTTGGTACTGGAATGAAATGTGGTCCCTCTCCGAGTGAAATGGAGAATTTTGAAAAAGCAAGAAGGAGCATTCATGCAGCCTGTGATATTCCGAATGGTACTGAAATAACAAAGAACATGCTTATTACAAAACGGCCTGGATATGGTATAAGGCCTAAATTGATTGACATAGTAATAGGAAGAAAGTCGAGAATAGATATAAAAGAGGATCGATGGATAACATGGGAGATGATTTAATGGATTATAGGAGATAGAGGCCTTTAGAAGTATTGAATGAAAATTGCTGGAAAATAAGATTCTATATATTTTATGAAGGTAATATGTTTTGAAGAACTTTAAATCACTTTTATTATTAAAGCTTCCTTATTGTACGCATCCTGATTCTTTATCAAGAGATGAGGACTTTAGAACTATATCCACGTTTAGACCTATTCCTTCATTAGCACTGGCTTCTTTATGTGCTTTCCTAGATAAATATAAAACTTATGATTATAGTCTGAAAGCCATTGATATAAATATTGAGGCATATACGACTCCAGAGGTTCCAATAGATGCCTCTATTTATTTGGGATTGCTAACCAATTACATAAAAAATAATGAGTATGATGTCCTTGCTTTATCAGCTATGTTTGTATTTACCACCAAGTGGGTAGATACTGCAGTCGAACATTCAAGGAAATATCGTCCCGAAGCTAAAATAGTTATTGGAGGTGGGTATCCTACCCTGTTTCCAGAGAGATGTTTAAAGGAAAATGGTGTAGATGATGTTGTTATCGGTGAAGGAGAGTCTACCCTCTTACATATATTGAATAAATATAATAATTACAAGGATATTGAATTTGAAAAAAGATTTCCTTTTCAGGGGTATGCTTCAAAAAACACTAAAGATGAAGTTGTTGTTGTTCCACGAACGCACTCTCTGGATTTAGAGAATTTGCCATATCCGGCATGGAATTATTTAAATGTCAAGAAGTATTTCAAAAACAGTGGTGATAAGAAACTGCCAATTGAAGCCAGTAGAGGTTGTCCATATAGTTGTAATTATTGTTGTACTTATCTTGCTTGGGGGAAAAGTGTTCGTTACAAGACTGTTGAAAACATGATTAATGAGATAGAGGAACAGGAGGATAGATATAATAATCCCACAATATGTTTTATTGATGATAATATGTCTTTTTCTAAAAAGTGGATTACGCAATTTCTAACGCAGTTGATAAGCAAAAACTTATCATTAGATGCCAGTGCTTCGAATTTTTGTGTTAAACACCTTGATGAAGAAGTTGTAGATCTACTAGTTAAAGCAGGTGTAAAAGAATTTGGTATTGCAGTTGAATCAGGCTCTCCGCAGATGCAAAAGCACATACGTAAAAATGTAAATTTTGATAAAGTAAGAGAAGTAGTTAAAATAATGAAAGCTAAAAATTTGCATGTCCATGTCTGTTGGATGTTAGGATTTCCAAATGAAACTTTACAGCAGATCAATAGTACAATTGATTTTGCGCGTGAACTTAAAGCGCATTCAAATCAGTTTATGACAGTGTTGCCTTATCCTGGTACAAAATTATTTGAAGACGCAAAAAGTAACAACCTTTTAATATCTCCAGATGATGACCTAGACAAGTATGATAATAGGAAATGTGATTATTTAAAATCTGATGAGTGGAACTCCAATCAATTGCAGGAAATAGGTTATGATGCAAATATTGAGCTTAATTTTCTCAACAACCCTTGTCTTGATACAGCCGAAGGCAGGGATTCTATTCTAAGAAGATTTGAGGATTTACTGCTAACATTGCCTGAGCATATTATTTTACACATCTGCGTCGGGTATATAAATAAACTGAAAAACAACTCGGTTAATTACGAAAAACACTACAAGACAGCAGAGAGGCTTTTTAAGAATCAACCGCTATATAATACCTTTATTAAGTATCTTTCATGGGATTTCAATATTGTTAATGATTTCGTTGAATATCTTAAAGCAAACAATAAAGAGATTGGGTATCCCTTTTTAAAAAGAGCTTAATCCGTTAATAATACGACTTGCCTGAGATAGTTACTTAAAGGTATCTAACTTTTAGTCCTGTATTTTTACTAATGAGCTTAATGTCAATTGATGGTTTAGAGTTTGATCATATAGGTATTGCTGTAAGCAACTTGGATGCTTGTAACAACTACTTGTCATCTTTTTCTGATATGATCATGATTAGTGAGATGTTTAGAGATGTAAATCAGAATATAAAGATATCTTTTGCTGATTTTTATGGAGTAAAAGTAGAACTAATAGAACCTTTAAATAAAAAGAAGAAGTCACCGGTAGACAAATACTTGGAGAAAAATATTACTTACTATCATATTTGTTTTAGAACTATGTCTCTCGAGGATACTATTTCTAAGATGGAAGATAAGGGTGCACTTGTAGTAATTGAACCGATTAATGCGGTTGCTTTTAATAATAAGAAAATAGCATTTTTATTATTAAAGCATTTGGGTCTTATTGAGCTGTTAGAGAAGTGATGGTTAAAATAGCTTTGCTAGGCAATGTAAACATGGACTTGTTTGTTCCTAAATTAAAAAAACTCCTGTCTGATGAAGGAATTGACAATGAGTTTTATGTGTCAGGGTACAACCAATATGTTCAGGATCTGATAAATCCAGCATCCACTTTTAATCAAGATAAATTTGACATTGCTATTGTGTTTATAGACGGCGAAGAATTTTTTAACGATTTAATAAACGACTCGCTAACTTATAGTTCATTAAATGCGTCGAATATTACTGAGCGCATAGAAGCCTTTGTAGCACAAATCAACGCTGCTTCATCTAATTGTAATACTACGTTTCTTTTAAATACGATTCTTATAAGAAAACCAACTATATTAGGGGCCATGGACAAAAAACATAATAATAGCCCTTCTGATATGCAACGTTTGTTCAATGAACATATAAACATATTATGTACTAACAAAAAAATCATAATTGTAGACTTTGAAGGATTTGTTGCTCGGCATGGTCATGAAAATATATACGATGATAGATTATGGTATCTAGCTCGGATGAAATTTGATAAGGAAATCCTGGAGTTATTAGCAGCTATGTACCGTGACTATATATGCGCTTTTCTTGAGAGGAATAAAAAAATCCTTGTGCTTGATCTTGACAATACTCTCTATGGAGGAGTTATCGGAGAAGATGGTATAGATGGTATTGAAATAGGCAACGAAGGTGTAGGTAGAATATACTACGATTTTCAGAGATTGATAAGAATACTAAAAGAAAGAGGAGTGCTTCTTGCAATATGTAGTAAGAACAACTATTCAGATGTAAAAGAAGTTTTCTCAAACCATCCTTCAATGGTCCTGAAAGAAGAAGATTTTATTGACATGAGAATTAACTGGAACGACAAAGTAGGTAATTTAAAGGAGATCGCTAATAGACTGAATTTAGGGCTCGACAGTTTTGTTTTCCTAGATGATAATCCCTTTGAAAGAGAGCTTATTAAGAGTAGGCTTCCACAGGTAACTGTCCCCGATTTCCCTGCTGACCAGGCAAATTTATGTAGGTGGTTAATAGATATATCTTTCAGATATTTTAATAAGGCAACGATTACAGATGAAGACAAATCACGATTTGATATGTATAAATCTGAATTTGAACGAAAAAGCCTTAGTAAGGTAGCAACGGATCTCAATGATTTTTATCGTTCATTAAAGATGGAGGCAACGATTACTTATAATAATAATAATTATATAAATCGAATATCTCAGTTAACTCAGCGTACAAATCAATTTAATCTTACGACGCCTAGATATTCCGAAAATCAAATTGCTTGGTTTATGAATAATAAAAACAACTTTGTCTTCAGCCTTGAGCTTAATGACAGGTTCGGTTCTAGCGGCATCGTAGGAGTGAGCATACTC
>Ga0187827_10006767_pt1 | contig 12965 bp, 13 predicted proteins | sample ETNtaG_39_FD_167969 | JGI IMG/M metagenome (GOLD analysis project Ga0187827, IMG submission 167969) | Marine microbial and viral communities from oxygen minimum zone, Eastern Pacific Ocean - ETNP2014_SV_150_PacBio MetaG (Illumina Assembly) | ecosystem: Environmental > Aquatic > Marine > Hypoxic... | reverse complement strand
AGAAAAAGCATGGAAACCCTATTTTGGGATCTTTCCAATTGAAGAACTAGATGAGAACAGCATTGGTTTTGATATGGGGTGTGGAAGTGGAAGATGGGCTCAATTTATCGCCAGCAAAGTAGGGACTCTCAATTGTATAGATCCAAGCAGTCAAGCTTTAGAAGTTGCTAAAAGAAATTTATCTGAATTTTCAAATGTTAATTTCATGAATGCTTCCGTTGGAGATCATGTCCTTGAAGAAAAATCACAAGACTTTGGATATTGTTTGGGTGTTTTGCATCATGTGCCTGATACACTATCTGGAATAAAATCCTGTGCAATTCCCCTGAAGCAGAATGCTCCGTTCCTAATTTATCTCTACTATAATTTTGAGAATAGATCTTTTCTTTTTAAATGGATATGGAAACTATCTGATCTTCTTCGTAGAGTGATATCTGTATTGCCTTCTAGGGTAAAAGTAATTATGGCGGCTTTTATTGCTCTCTTAGTATATTTTCCATTAGCGAGATTTTCTCTTATTTTGGAAAAATTTGGTGTTAATGTCCAAGGAATGCCTCTTTCCTATTATAGAGACAGACATTATTACTTTATGAGAACAGATGCACTTGATAGATTTGGTACAAGACTTGAAAAGAGGTTTAGCAGGCAAAACATTACTTCGATGCTAACAGAAGCGGGCTTTAAAGATATCAAATTTTCTGATCATCGACCTTTCTGGGTATGTCTAGCACGAAAAAAGTAAGCTTCTTAGCTTTCTAAGCAATTTTTCACTCTTAAAAAAGCAAATGAAGATAATAACAATCGATGATAGAAGTCATTTTGATATGGCTGTATCTCTTTTAAAAGAAGGCTTTTCAGAAACGAGAAAAAGTTGGGAAAGATTGTTTTCAACTTATGTCCCACCAGAGGGAAACTTTGGGTTGTTGGCTATAGAAAATGGAGTTGCAGTTGGTGTAATTTTAATTTTTGTTTCCAATATAAAAATAAACCAAGAGCAAGCTAAAATAGTGAATTTTTCAGCTTGGTACGTTAAAAAGAGCCACAGACATATTGCATTGAAACTAATAACTTTGATCTTAAAAGAGTACGATGGAGACGATACAATATTTGTAAACCTAACAGCATCAAAAAGAGTGCGAAAAATTTTTGTTAAGCTAGGATTCAGTTCTTTGTCAGAATACGATCAACTAATGCCCACTTTTATATTCAATCCCTTCTTTAAAAGGAAAATAAATATTGAGATGGCAAGTAAAAACAATATTCATAAATTAAATGATGAAGATTTAGTAAAAATTCATAATCATGACCCCAAGTGGTTCAAGTCAATTATTTATAGAATTGATGATCAAAATTATCAAACACTTCTTTTTAAGAAAATTAAAAGAAAAGGAATACCATTATTGAAGCTTATCTATTCATCTTCGCCAGAAGATCTTTCCGCAATCAGTTCTGAGCTTAAATTACTAGCCTTTAAAGACAAGCATCTTTTTCTGAGTTTTCCTTCAAGTTTCTCTTACAGAAATCTTCCTATGTGCATCAAGGACTTCAGGTCTGCCCCGATACTCATAAAATCGGTTCTCGAAATTAAAGATATTGACAAGATATACCTAGAAGATAGCTTTTCAGGCCTCAACTAACTCAACAATGTATTTATTAGGAGATAGCAAAAAAACAACTCTTTTATTCTCGAAGGCTTTTGCTTTCATTAATTTTGTCAGAGTACCAAAGCCGTTGTTTCTAAGTTCTTTTACTCTTTCTTCAATCAAATCAACTTTGTAAGCAATATGGTGGAGATGATTGTTGGTTTTCAGCACAGAAAATATCTTTGAGTCTTCATCTATTGGTTGCACAAGTTCATATAGTATTCCTGATGGATCCTTTATGAACTGAATAGTGACTCCGATTCCTTCATCAAGGATTTCTTTTCCTTCTTTTGAGCCTCCGATACTCTCTTCAAACTCTATGGTAGAATTTTTAAGATCGTCTACTATTATTCCCAAATGATGAAACTCCATCTCATTTCTCCTTCATGGCTTTTCTTATCTGCTCAATGGTTATAAGATCTCCCATTTCATCTACTGAAAACTTTAGGCTATATTCAGATTCAATTTCCATTAGAAATAACATGTGATTTAAAGAATCCCATTTTTCAATATCTCCAATTTTAAGGTTCTCAAAGTTCTGAGGAAGAGCCTGAATGCCCATAATGTTTAGAAAAATTTGTTCCAATGTTTTCATCATTTAATAAACATCACTGATATCTATGTAAACATGGTCTGAGGGAAGAATGAAGTTAACGGTTTTTTCTTCATGATTGTTTGAAGAATCAGCTTTGATAAACTGCTTGAAATTATCTAAAAAGTTTTTTGCTGGTTTATTTTTATGAGTTTGTAAGTATTCTATTTCTAAAAAATCTACATCCATTTTTTTTATCTCTATCAACATGGACTGCAATATCCAGGATTCTAATTCCCGGCCAAGTATTCTGCAGCTAAGTATAAATGAATCTAAGAAAAGCAGATTTTTATTCTTTTTTTCCAAGATCAATAAGCCTACATTTCCATGATCACCAAAAATATCTGATACTGAACACATTTTTATAATGAACCTTTCATTTGACATGAGTTTGGAAAGCTCATTCTCTGTGTATCTAATGGTTCTAAAATTAAATTGGTTGGTTTTCTGAGTCAATTGAGAGGCTCTAGAGATATGATCAGAACTGACATCAAATAATTTAGGTTTAATTTTTACTTCTTTGAGAAAGGCACCTTTATCTTTCGCAACTTTGTGCCTTTGTATAAATTCTTCTCTGAATTTATATTGATCATTTTTATTTTTATCTTCGGTTGTAAGATGAATATTTGAGAAACTTATGTTTTCAAACAAAAGTTTAGGCCATTTTTCAATTTCTAAGGGGGGTTCAATGACTTCAACTTCAGGAAGGAAATTCTTAACTTTCTGTCTCTCCAAAGGGTCGTCATCCCAAAAAACGAAACTATCTAAGTTCATACTAAGCTCTTCAGAAATTTCTTTAATATTTTTATGTTTCTCCTTCCAGTTGACTTTAAAAGCAACTATATGACCATTATTTAATGCCATTGAAGAATGTTTCTCAAAAACTTCCAGAACATCTACTTCATTATTTTTTGAACAAATTGACAGCAATATTCCTTGTTTGTTTTGCCGAATGATCTCTTTTTGAAAATCGATAAAAGCATTTCCAATACCATCGTTTCCGATATTGATTTTGTCAAATCCGACGTCACCTAAAACACCTCCCCACAAGGTGTTATCACAATCGAGTACTAAAAGTTTTTTGTTAGCTTTTCTTGTTCTTTCAATGATTTGAGCAACAACTTTATCCATTAGTTTAAAGCCACTAAGAGATAGTCTCATTTTTGCGTAGTACCAGTTTCTAGCATCAAATATATTCTCATGTCCTTTTTCGTTAAAAATAACATCTAAATCAATAAAATAGAAAGATTTGAAATATTCAGCTAAGTCATACATGGAGTTTTTAAAATCTATGATAACTTGATCAAGGGGATCCTTTTTCTTGGTAATTGCTATTATGTTCTTTGGCTTATATGAAGAATAAGCAATAAATACTTCCCCATTAGATTTTGTGAGTTTCTCCTTCAGACTTTCAGTAAAAAGTGTATACCTCTCTGTAGTCGCATCAATGTCACTTTCAAAATCCTGATGAAAAAGCACACCCAGCATAGAATAATTTTTGTTTTCTTTGTCAAACATGCTTTGGATATTGCCAAATTCTGCATAACTCAATTTGTCAAAAAGAGAAGCAGTATGTTCCCAACTATCTTCTGAATTCGGTATAAAGCATGAGCAATATATCAGTAAGTTATTAATTGGATTCATTCTTAAAAATTTTATCTTACTTATTAGGGGTCAACAAAAAAGGACCTTTGATAGTTTTAATTTCCTCATGTCTGAAATTCGACTTTTTCTGTAATTATCACAAGGATCTATATTTTAACCAATCAAAATCCCCTTGTAATTTTTTCTTAAGGGTTGATAGATTGTCTGTATTCCAAATTTCATTTCTGTTTAATTTAAGCTTATCTTGATTTTTTTTATTAATGTCATAATGGCTTGAAAAGCCCAATTTATATCCAGATGCTAATACTTCAGATCTAACTGCAGAATTAATTTCACCATGAGGGTATGAAAAAAGATCAATTGGCATACCAAGCAAGTCCTCTAAATATGATTTGCTTCCAGAAATTTCATTTGTAAGTTCTTTGGGACTACATTTTGTCAATCTAGCATGACTTTGTGAATGTGACCCGATAGAAACTAAAGGGTGTTCAGCAAGTTCTTTGAGCATGGTTTCATCCATATAATTTTTTTTTGCTTTTTTTATATAGTTCGTGATGACAAATATGGAAAAGGGAATTTTAAACTTAAAAAGCAACGGAGCCGCAATTTCAAAATTATTTCTGTATCCATCATCGAAAGTGATCATAATTCCATCTTTTGGATTTTCTAAAATAAGATCAGTGCAACTATATAAATTAATATCTTTATCGCCACAAAAATAAGTAAGATGCTCTGTAAAAGAAGTTGAGCCAATACTCCAAATATCGTCCAAAGAATCTTCTTTGGCAACTGAGTGATACATCAAAACACGCAAACCATTTTTTGCATTCTTCTTCAGTGTTGCTGCACTGTATAGAGATGTAACAATAGATTTTAAGAATAGATTCATTTAGTTATTCTTGCTGACAAAAAAAATTTCTCAAATCAGGCTATAAAACCCATGACGATAAAGATAATCTTATCATAGACAGAAAATAGCCACATTATTGGCAATGATCTCAGGAAGAGATCAATTTTCTATAGAGGGTTTAACTATCAATAGGAATAAAGACTGATCTAAGAGAGAATTAGGAGATGCTAATTAACTATTTTAAAAATTTATCTACAAGTTTCCATTCAATAGCAATTTTTTTAATCAATATTTGGATAACCCGATCATTCGGTTTGGAGGTGATCGGTGAGTATTTCTATATTTTTATCGCGATCGCAGCCTTATGTATGGTTGTAGGGGTAAGGAGTGAAATTTTCCTCTTTTCAAAGGAGCCTGAGGAATTTATCAATCATATAATTTCAAGCAGTAAATTATTTGTAATTACAGGATCGATTGTTTTTCTAATTTTTGCCTTACTATCATATTTACTCGCAATAGAAGTTTTTTTGATTTTACCATTGCTTGCCATACTGATAAGTTTTAATGAGATGATTTGTCTTTATATCTTCAAGACAAAGAAATTATATCTTTACTCCATTCTCAGGCTCTCTTACCCATTGGCAGTTTTTGTATTTTTTAATATCTATACTGAGCCCATTTACGTTATCTCTTTAGCCTTGATGTTACAATTTGTGTTTTCTTTTTTTGCTATAAAAGAACATTTGTCCATAGATGTTGTGTCTTCTAATACTTTGTTTGGCAATCAAGAATTAATAAAAATGTTTAAAGGAGCACTTTTATCGGTAGTGTTCTACGGTTTTAATTTTCTATGCATTCATTTATTACAAAAAAAACTTGGAAACGATTTTGTCGGTATTTGGTCCAATATTGTTAGAATATTTGGAGGTCCCACTTCATTTTTAATAGCATTTATTTCACCTTTTACATTGAGAGTCATCAATATGAGTAATACTTTAGGTGAAAATTACCTGGAGTTTAAGAAAAAACTTTATCCTTTGATGCCAGTGATGCTGGCTATCATTTTATTCATATCTTTCTTTGGAAGGGACGCATTAAATTTAATAATTAATACTAATTTGGAATTACCCAACTATTTGATTGTTATGATCTTTTTGAGTTATTTATTTCAAATGATAACTAATCTGATTATTCCAATATTTCAGGTTTTTGAAAGATTCTCTGTTCTGATAACTGTTAATTTGCTTTTTTGTTTAACTGTATTTTTTCTGCTTTCTATAACTGCATTAAGCTTTAATAGTTATGTTCTAATAATTTTTTTGATGTATTTAATCTTGTTTTTATGCCAATTCTTTTTGTTAGAAAAACAACTTAACTGAAAATTCTTATTTGATCTCTTTTCTCCCGTAGTCTACTTTTCTGTAGTCAATTTGTATTTCTTTGAATCCTTCTGAAAAAGTATCCACTACTTCGGCTTTAATTTCGTTTCTATTGCGATTCAAATCTCTAACTTTTAAAGCTAATCTACCTATTGCCTCCAAAGGCATATCAACGCCTTTTCGAATGTCTTTTTCAGTATCCCATAACTCACCGTTGATGGCATATAGCCTATCTATAAAAGATTCTATCTCAATAGATTTTTTAAAATAATCTGGGTTTTCTATTCCTTTTTTATAGGTACGTAATTCATTGGATACATCTTCATCTTATCTTCCTCAAGTAGAGTGTTTGCTTGTATTCATTAGGGATAAAATTCTTTCTGATATGATTTTATCATTAGAAACGATGAAGTTAGGATTTATGAATGTTTCTTTCTTATTATAATTCATCGAATTCCCAGATGCTGTCATTACATGACCACCAGCTGCATGAACAATTGCTTCGCCAGCTGCTGTATCCCATTCTGATGTTGGTCCAAATCTTGGATAACAATCTGCTTGCCCTGAGGCAATCATACAAAATTTGATCGAGCTGCCTGCTTCTAAAATTTCGTAATCAACTAATTGTTTTAACAAAGAATCAAGTATTTCACTCGGATGTGACCTGCTTACCGCTATACGAAGTGGACTGTTAATTCTCTCTGAAACATATAATTGTTTCTTATCATTGTTCTCGTTTAAATAAAAGGAGCCATTCGATCTTGATCCCCAATAGGTCTCATTGGTAACTGGAATGTGAATGATACCCAATATTGGGGTATTTTTATTTATCAGAGCAATATTTACCGTAAATTCGTCATTTTTATTGATAAATTCTTTAGTGCCATCTAATGGATCCACTAACCAATACTGTGACCATTGTGCTCTAATTTTATAATCTATTTCACAGTCTTCCTCAGAGATTATAGGAATCTCTGGTGTTAATATCTTAAGTCTTTCTGTGATAATTTGATGTGATAGATTATCTGCTATTGTAATAGGCGATGAATCACTTTTAAGTTTGTAATCAAAATCAGAGTTGTAAATTTGACTAATGGCTTTTCCGGCTTTTTTAGCAATCTTTACGGTAGAAACAATTAACTGTTCATTTAATGTTTTTTTTTGACTCATTATTTTTTGCTATGAAACTATTAGCTTAATTTGACAATATAAGATTTGTATAGTGTTTTGCTTTAATTATTATCACTAAGTTTTAATCGCTTCTACTCTTATTACCACTGGATCTTCCCCACCTAAATTTGCAAGACCATTACTCTCCATAGTTTCAATAATTTCAAATCCTACTTGAATCAATCTTTGTTTCAATTCTTCTAGGATGATAAATCTCCTGTAATGACCATCGATTCTCTCAGTATGACTCAATTTTTTTCCTGCATTTGATAAAGGGTCATTTATGGAACGACATTCTATGAACAATTGCCCGTTGTTGTTCAGTAATTCATAACTTATTTTCAGCATTTCAAGTTCCTCATTCATGGACATTGCATGGACAACAAACCTAGAATAAATAAGATCATATTTTTTCTTATTTGTTTTTGTTATATCAGTGATTTCACCAAAAAAAAATTCTATAGATTCGTTTGAATAGAGGTTCTTGCATAATTCTATAGCTTCTCCTGATCTGTCCAAGCCGGTCACATGATGGCCTTTAGATGAAAAAAATATAGAATCTCTTCCATTGCCACACCCTATTTCTAAAATATTTTGTTTCGTTCTTAACTTATTGGCAACATACTCAGCAAATGGTGATGGGAATGATGGTGCTGTATCTTTTTTGTAATACTCATCCCAGTAACACACAAGTCCTTGATCAAAAGACATATTCTATTCCTCCTTGTATTTTCTATGAAAAAACGATTAAGCGGATCATAAGAATCTTTAACGATGTATCTTATTGCTCTTATAGTATTAAGGGGTTTCAATCATAGCTTTTTCTTGCACTACCTCATTAAAGAAGGTAATTAAATTACTAATAATATACAAAAAATATACAAAAAGACTTGAATCACCTCTTTTATAGAGAGAGAATACACTATCTGATGGCAAAACCAAGCCAGCTTACGCGTCAGTATTAAATAACAGAATCCTAATAATTCAATAATCAACTTCATATATAGAGAATGACTTTAGCTAAGACAACTGATGAAACCTTTGATCAGGATGTTCTAAAATCAGACGTACCCGTATTACTTGATTTCTGGGCAGAGTGGTGCGGACCGTGCAAGATGATTGGACCAATTTTAGAAGAATTATCAGAGGAGTATCCAAAAACAATAAAAATTATAAAGCTCAATGTTGATGAAAATAAAAACACAGCCATTAAATATGCAGTTCGTAGTATACCCACATTAATCTTATTTAGAGATTCAAAAGTGTATGCCCAACACATTGGGGCTGCATCTAAAGCTCAACTAAGGGAATTTCTTGATTCCAATTTAAAATTATGAAAAACGGGAAAACTACAAAACATAATAAAGGCAGACGACGAAGTCCCAGACATCAAATAGATAATCGGGACCGAACAGCTACTTTTACTGATTATGATATAGTTTCTAAGGAAGAACTGGAGAGAGGCAATAACTTAATGAGTTTGCCAGAGCTCAGAACGAAGTCAATCTCTGAATTGCAAGCCACAGCTGAATCTATGAGTATTGAAAACCTCGCTCGAGCACGAAGACAAGACATTACCTTTTCTATTTTAAAAGCCCATGCAGCAGAAGATCATCCCATATTTGGTGAAGGGGTTCTGGAGATATTACAAGATGGTTTTGGCTTTCTAAGATCTTCTGACAGTTCATACTTAGCAGGACCGGATGATGTGTATGTTTCTCCCAATCAAATAAGACGATTTAATTTACATACTGGAGACACCGTATCTGGATCAGTGAGACCACCTAAAGGCGATGAACGTTATTTTGCTTTATTAAAAGTTGCAGAGATTAATTTTGAAGAACCAGAGAATGTTCGTACTAAAGTTTTGTTTGAGAATTTAACGCCTTACTTTCCTGAAGAAAGATTGAAACTAGAACAAGGAACGGGAAGCGCAGAAGATCTAACAGCAAGAATCATTGATCTATCAGCACCAATTGGGAAAGGACAGAGAGGCCTCATTGTTTCTCCGCCAAAGGCAGGTAAGACAATTTTACTTCAAAATATTGCATCCTCTATAACCACAAACTATCCAGATGTACATCTGATTGTTCTGTTGATTGATGAAAGACCAGAAGAAGTGACTGACATGCGAAGAACAGTTAGAGGAGAAGTGGTTTCTAGTACTTTTGATGAGCCGGCATCGCGTCACGTTCAAGTGGCTGATATGGTGATTGAGAAGGCGAAACGTATTGCTGAACATAAACAGGATGTGGTTATTTTGCTAGACTCCATAACGAGGCTGGCAAGAGCCTATAATACAGTTGCACCTTCATCAGGCAAGGTTCTAACTGGAGGCGTGGATGCTAATGCTTTACAAAAACCAAAGCGGTTTTTTGGAGCAGCTAGGAATATTGATGAAGGTGGTAGTTTGACAATTATTGCCACAGCCTTGGTTGATACTGGATCAAGAATGGACGAAGTCATTTTTGAAGAGTTCAAAGGCACAGGTAATATGGAAATTCATTTGGATAGAAGAATTTCAGAGAAAAGGGTTTATCCTGCGATTCACATCAATCGTTCAGGAACGCGTAGGGAGGATTTATTAATGGATCCTGATGAACTGCAGAAAATGTGGGTGTTAAGAAAGGTAGTACACGATATGGATGAGATAGCAGCCATTGAATTCTTGATCAATAAAATGAAGGATACCAAGACCAATACTGAATTTTTTGAATCAATGAAACGCTAATGCATTAGCTATATTGCCTTATTACCTATATCTTTTCGATAATACACTCCATCCCAAGTAACTTTGTTGACTGCTTCATAGGCAACTTTTTTTGCTTGTTTTACATCTCCGCCAAGAGCAGTGACACACAAAACTCTGCCACCATTCGTAACAATCTGATCATTAAGGATTGCTGTTCCTGAGTGGAAGATTTTTACATCAGGATCTGCTAGATCTATTCCATCTAATCCATTGATTTCTATGCTAGTTTCATATTTTTCAGGATAGCCTAGACTGGCCATGATAACGCCCAGAGCAGTTCTGTCATCCCATTTAATTGGAAACGATTCTATGGTCTCATCAAAGCAAGCTTGAATGAGTTCAACCAAATCCGATGAGAGTCGCATCATGATTGGCTGCGTTTCAGGATCGCCAAAGCGACAATTAAACTCCAGTACTTTAGGTTCATTTTGATCTGAAATCATTAAACCAGCATAGAGAAACCCTCTGTATGGCATACCTTCATTAGTCATACCATGAACAGTTGGCAGCATGATCTGGTCCATAATTTTTCTCTGAAGATCAGCATTCACAAAAGGGACAGGAGAATAAGCTCCCATTCCACCGGTATTGAGTCCAGTATCTCCATCTTCGATTGCCTTATGATCTTGTGAGGTTGCCAGAGGTAGGATATTTACCCCATCTACCATGGCAATGAAGCTTACTTCCTCACCTTCCAAGAATTCTTCAACAACAATTGTTGTTCCTGCGGTTCCAAATTTATGATCCATCATAATCTCATCAACACTTTTTTCCGCCATGGTAAAATCGTTCACAATGCACACTCCTTTGCCTGCAGCTAAGCCATCTGCTTTGATTACCATTGGATAGAGGGAGTTTTTTAAGAACTCTTTTGCTGAATGAGAGTCTGTAAAGGATTGATAAGTTGCTGTTGGGATTCTGTATTTTTGCATAAAACCTTTTGCAAAAGCTTTAGACCCTTCTAATTGTGCCGCTGCAGCTGTGGGTCCAAAGCATTTAATGCCAATCTTTTCAAACTCATCTACGATTCCTGCAACCAGAGGATCCTCTGGACCCACAATAACAAGGTCTATCGACTCAGCTACCGCAAAATGAGTTAATTTCTCAATTTCGTTTGCTTTGATTTCAATGTTGATAATTTTAGTTTCACTGGAGGATCCTGGGTTGCCAGGGGCAACAAAAACGGTATCAACATGGTCCGATTGAGCAAGCTTCCAGGATAATGCATGTTCTCGCCCGCCCCCACCAACGACTAAAACCTTGGATGATTTACTCATGGTTAATGCCTGAAATGCCTGATCCCGGTAAAGCCCATCACTAGATTGTGTTCATCAGCTGCTGCTATGACTTCATCGTCTCTAATGGACCCACCTGGTTGAATAACACAGCTGATGCCGTAATCTGCTGCTATTTCTATGCTGTCTTTGAAGGGAAAGAATCCATCGGAGGCCATCACACAGTTTTGTGTATCAAAATTAGCTGATGAAGCTTTTAAGCTGGCAATTTTAGCGCTCATCACACGACTCATCTGTCCTGCTCCTATTCCTATGGTTTGTAGGTGCTTGGCAAAAATGATGGCATTAGACTTGACATATTTAACAACTTTCCAGGCAAAGAGCATATCTTTAATTTCTTCATCTATAGGTTGACGAAGTGTCACAATATCGATGTTTTGTTTTTTTATAATTTTTTTATCACCTTCTTGAATAAGAAATCCACCATCAATGCTCTGGATAGAATAATCCCTGGTATTTTTCTCACAGCTATGCATTTCAATTACCCTAATATTTTGTTTTTGCTTCAAAGCTTTAAGTGCATCAGAGTCAAATGAAGGTGCAATTAAGACCTCTAAGAATTGATTGTTAATGATATTTTTTATCAATTTACTATCGACATTTTGATTTACTGCGATGACACCTCCAAAAGCTGATTCTGGATCTGTAAGAAATGATTTTTTGTAAGCTTCATGAAGATCATTACCTATTGCAACTCCACAAGGATTGACATGCTTAACAATTACGCAAGCTGGTTCATCGAAACTTTGTACACAACCCATTGCAGCATTAGCATCCAATAAGTTGTTGTAAGACAGCTCTTTGCCTTGATGCAGTTTGGATCCAACTAATGTATTCAGTCCGGCTTCTCTTTGTTGATATATTGCAGCACGTTGATGTGGATTCTCTCCGTATCTCAGGTTTGTTTTTTTCGTCAATCCAATCGGCAATTTCTGGGGTAGAGTGTTATTTTTATTTTCAGAAAAATAATTCCAAATGGCAGTATCGTAGGATGCTGTGTATCCGAATGCTTTTAAGGCAAGTTGTTTTCTAAGAGTGAATGAAACACAACCCTGGTTATTGACGAGCTCGGTCTTTAATGTGTCATAATCATTTGGATCAGTAAGAATAGTTTTGCTGTAATAATTTTTTGCAGTAGCTCTGATCATACTGGGACCACCAATATCAATATTCTCAATAGCCATTTCTTCGTTACAACCATCTGTTGAAACTGTTTTTTCAAATGGGTAAAGGTTAACAATTACTATATCAATGTTTGTGATTGAGTATTCATCCAGAATATCTTCATCAACTATGGGTCTATTGAGGAGGCCAGCATAGATTAGAGGATGCAGCGTTTTGATCCTGCCATCCATCATTTCTGGGAAGCTTGTTATAGTGCTAACATCGGTTACTTTGTATTGATGTTCTCGTAAGTAAGTAGCTGTTCCCCCAGTTGAGATCAAATTTATTTTATAAGCAATTAGTTGTTTGGCGAGTTCATCCAAGCCCGTTTTATCCGAGACACTGATCAGTGCATTCTTTATTTTTATCGGTTGATTGGCCGTCATATGGAGAAGAAAATGCTCACTTAATGAGATCAAATGCCTTTAATTTTTTTCTTAATGTTGATCGATTGATGCCCAGTATTGCTGCTGCTTGCGTTTGATTTTGTTTAGTATATTTCATCACTACTTCCA
>Ga0187827_10006760_pt1 | contig 12972 bp, 12 predicted proteins | sample ETNtaG_39_FD_167969 | JGI IMG/M metagenome (GOLD analysis project Ga0187827, IMG submission 167969) | Marine microbial and viral communities from oxygen minimum zone, Eastern Pacific Ocean - ETNP2014_SV_150_PacBio MetaG (Illumina Assembly) | ecosystem: Environmental > Aquatic > Marine > Hypoxic... | reverse complement strand
GCTTTCGCAGATCGTCGATGATACGTCCTATTCTAGCCACGATGAGCGGGGCGAGGCCCTCGGATGGTTCGTCCAGCAGGAGCAGTCTGGGGTTAGTCATCAGCGCGCGCGCTAGGGCGAGCATCTGTTGCTCGCCACCGCTCAGTTGCGAGCCGAGATTTTTCTGGCGCTTTTCAAGGGATGGGAAGGTTTCCAGCACGCGCGGTAGGCTCCATCCGTCGCCGTTTGTGTTTCGCATCGCCATGGTCAGGTTCTCGCGCACGCTGAGAGTGGGGAACACTGAACGGCCTTGCGGAACCAGGCCCACCCCCAGCTGCGCGATTCGGTGTGATGGCGTCGCGCTGATATCGGTTTCATCGATCGTGATTACGCCCTGCTGCGGAGGGGTGAAACCGATTATCGATTTGATAGTGGTGGATTTTCCGACCCCGTTGCGACCCAGCAGCGCGACTGCTTCGCCCGCGCCCACGCGCAGCGAGACGCCCTGCAGCACATGGCTGTCGCCGTAATAGGTGTGGATGTCATCAACGATAAGCATGTGGAAAGGGGTGCCCGGTTAGTCCATCGCGTCCGCGCGTAGCCTGAAGCGTTGGATTTTTCCGGTGGCCGTCTTTGGCAATTCGTCCAGGTATTCAATCCAGCGCGGTCGTTTGTACGCCGCCATCTTGTCCTTGCAATGCGCCACCAGCTCGGCGGTCAACTCGTCTGAGCCGCTGTAACCCTCGTTGAGCACCATGAAGGCGTGCGGCTTGACCAGATTAGACTGGTCGGTGCGGCCAACCACGGCGCATTCCAGCACCGCCGCATGGCTAATCAGGGCGCTCTCCACCTCCACCGGTGAAACCCAGATACCGCCCACCTTGAGCATGTCATCCGAGCGGCCGGCGTGCCAGTAGAAGCCATCCTCGTCTATGTAGTATTTGTCGCCGGTGAAGAGCCACTCGCCCAGAAAGGTTTGCTGGCTTTTCTCGTATTGGTGCAGATACGATAGCGCCGCTGTCTCGCCCTTTACCAACAGGTTGCCGATTTCTCCCTGGGGTACCTCGTCGCCGGCCTCGTCCACGATTTTCAATTCGTAACCTTCGAAGGGCTTGCCGCTGCTGCCGGGCCGGATGTCGCCGGGGTGGTTTGAAAGGAAGATGTGCAGGTTTTCCGTGGAACCAATTCCGTCGATGGTGTCTATGCCGGTGCGCTCTTTCCACGCCTGCCAGACCGGCGCTGGGAGTGATTCGCCGGCCGAAACGCAAAGCCGCAGCGTGGAGATATTGTATTGAGAGGTGAAGTCGTCCACGGCCATGGTGGCTGCATAACCGGTGGGAGCGTTGTAAAGAATGGTCGGCTTGTAGCGGTCGATTTGTTCGAGCACATTGGTGGCCACCCGTGGCGTCCCGGCAAAAAGCACCACACTCGCCCCGGCGTACCACGGGAAGACCAGATTGCCCCCCAGACCGAAAGCGAAAAAAAGTTTGGCGGCGGAAAAGGTGCGGTCATCCTCGCGCAGATCGAGCACGTTCACGCCCCATAACTGGGAGGTGAGCGGGTAATCCTTGTGCGCGTGCAGGATTCCCTTGGGCATTCCGGTGGTGCCGCTGGAATAATTCAGCGAACAGAAGTCGTCCCGGTGAGTGAGCGCTGCTTCAAGCTCGGTAGGCTCGCCGCTGATCCACTCGGCGTACGAGAGGTCATCCGGGTGTTGCGCCTCTCCGATGACGATAATGTGCTCCAGAAAGTGCTGCTGCTCCCTGATTTCGTTGACAACCGGCAGCAGCGCTGGGTGCACAATCAGCACGCGCGCACGGCTGTCGCGCAGCATGAAATCGTACTCATGTCCCTTCAGCAGTGTGTTCATGCCGACCGCAATCGCGCCGATTTTGGCGGTGCCGAAGAATGATGTGGCCCAGGCGGAGCAATCCAGCGAGAGAATGCCGACGTAATCCCCCATGCGCACGCCCAGCTTTATTAGCGCATTGCCGACCTGGTTGGTCTCGCTGGCGACATTCTGGAAGGTCATGTTGCGCTCGTCGCTATACAGCGCGGTTTTTTGCGCCCGCTCAGGCAAGTTCCGCTCCAGGATATCTACTGCGTTGTAGTAGGTGGGTAGGTCTGCAGCTTTCATTTCCCTTTTCTCCTTGGTGTGTTCGCGAAACTTCGTTTGTGCATATCTGTGCTCAGCACGAACGTTTCATGCAGCAAGACTTTCCGCGCCCAGATAGATTTCCTGCACGGTCGGGTCGGCGCGTACCTGCCCCGGCATGCCTTCGCTGACCACCTGCCCGTGATGCAGCACCGTGATGCGGTCAGCCAGCGTAAAAACTACATCCATGTCGTGCTCCACTATCAGCACGGTCAACGAGGGCGGAAGCGCATCAATCAGCTGCACCATGTCTTTGGTTTCGGCCGGCGACATGCCGGCCGTTGGCTCGTCCAGCAGCAGCGCCTGTGGCTCGGTCGCCAGAGCCAGGGCCACTTCCAGAGCGCGTTGCTGTCCGTAAGCGAGGGTGCTCACAATCTGTTCTTTGTCCGCAGCCAGTCCAACTTCTTCCAGCAACCCGACCGCCTCTGCCGTCACCGCCTCGAATGTCACCGCCGCCCGAAAGAGTTGCCGGGCAATGCCGCGGTGATGCTGCACAGCTAGGCGCACGTTTTCAAGGACAGTGAGACCGAAGAAAAGATTGTTGCGCTGGAAAGTATGTCCCAGCCCGAGGTTGGCGCGTGTGTGAACCGGTAGCGCGGTGATGTCCCGATTGTCGAAATGCACCATGCCGCCGTTGGGCGAGAGCTCTCCGGTGATTACGTTGAAGAGCGTGGTCTTGCCCGCTCCGTTTGGGCCGATGATGGCGCGGCGTTCGCCGGGTTGCACCTGCAGACTGACGTTGGTCAGTGCAGCCAGACCACCGAACTGCTTTGATATCCCGGCGACCTGCAACAAACTCATTACGGCTGCTTCCGCCCGCCGCGCAGCACGCCGACAATGCCTTTGGGCGCGAACAGCACAAACATTATCAGCACCAGGCCGAGAAGCGTTTGCCAGCGGTCGGTGTAAGTGCTGGCGAAATTGGGCAGCAGGCGCATAAGGGCAGCGCCCAGAATCGGCCCGGTGAGCGTGCCTGTCCCGCCGACGACAAGCATTATCAAAACCTGGCCTGACATCGCCCAGTAAAGGTTCTGTGGCGCCGCATGCCAGAAATACTGTGCCAGCAGCAGCCCAGAAACGCTTGCGAACATCCCGGCCAGCGCAAAGGCAGCCGTTTTGTAGCGAAAGGTGTTGTATCCCAGGGCGCGCATACGCTGCTCATTCTCGCGGATGCCGCGCAGGGTCATGCCAAAAGGGCTGGAGACAATGCGGCGCAGCAACAGCCAGACGGTTAGAAACAACCCCAAAACAAGGAAATAAAAACTCTCGCGCGACTCAAAAGCGTAAGTGAACCCGCCCAGCCCGAGCGCCGGGCGCGGCACACCGGTCAGTCCATCGGAGCCGCCGGTCACGCTCGACCAGCGAATAGCGATGCTGAACAGCATCTGGGCAAAGGCCAGCGTGATCATCAAGAAGTAGATTCCGCTCGTGCGCAGCGCGAAGAATCCAACCACCACCGCTACCAGTGCTGTGGCCAGCAGCACTACCGGCAAAGCCAGCAACAGGTTGTCGGTCAATCCGAGCGCCAGTTCGTTGCGGCTGGTCATGTAGGCCACGATGTATGCACCCAGCCCGAAAAAGGCCGCGTGCCCAAAAGAAGGCAGACCGGTATAGCCCAGCAGCAAATCCAAGCTCATTGCGAAGATAGCGAAAATCAGCACCTCGATTCCGAGGCTCAGGATGTAGGGTTTGACCACAAAAGGATAGGCGATGGCCGTGATGGCGGCGGCAGCCAGCACCAGACGCTGGTGAGCTTCCAGCCACGCGCGCGTGTTTGTCAGTTGGATAGCAATCATGATGCCTTCAATCCGAACAGCCCTGAAGGTCGCAACAGGAGTACCATAGCCATTACGGCGAAAATAATGAAGAGCGCGAACTCAGGCAGAAACGCTTTGCCGAAGGTGTCGGCCATGCCTATCACCAGGCTTCCGAAGAACGCGCCTTTAAGTGTACCCAACCCACCGACGACCACCACAACCAGGGTGAGAATCAGGATTTCGAAATCCAGACCGGGATACAGGCTGTGTACCGGCGCGCCTATAACCCCGGCCAGCGCAGCCAGCGCCGTGCCCAGCGCGAAGACGCCCGCGAACACCAGCTGGATGTTGATTCCCAATCCGCTCACCATGCGGGCATCAGAGACTCCCGCGCGCACGATTGCCCCGATGCGTGTGCGTTCGATGAATATCCAAAGAAGCATGGCGATTATGAGGCCGAAGCCGATAAGCGAAAGGCGATAAAGCGGGAACTGGATGCCGAAGAACGGTACTTGCCCCTGCAGCAGGGGCGGCGCTGGCACCGACACAACGTAGGCGCCCCAATTCCAGCGGATTAAGTCCGCCGCGATGAGCGCCAGACCGAAGGTGAAGAGCACCTGATCTAGATGCCGGTGCGTGCCGTACAGGCGGCGCAACAACAGGTACTCTATGGCCACGCCCAGCGCCCCCACGGCGAGCGGCGCGATCATGAGCGCTAGCCAGAAGCTGTCGAGGAGACGCACCGTGGAAAGGCCGACGTAGCCGCCCAGCATGTAAAAAGAACCGTGCGCCAGATTGATGACGTTCATCTGGCCGAAGATAAGCGATAACCCGGCCGCCATGACGAACAGCAACATGCTGAAAACCAGTCCGTTGAGGAACTGGATGATTAGGGTGTCCATGATGCCATAGGCCAGATGACCGGCGTTCTCGCAGCGCCGGTCATCTGGTGAACCTCACCGGGGTGGTAAAAGGGCTACCCGAGTGAATCGTCGCCCGGATCTGTGAATGCGCCCAGGTCTTCGATGACGACGTTGTGCAGCGCGCCGCCAACATCCTCAACTCTGCGCACGTAGATGTGCTGGGTGGGATTCTGCGATTTGGCGTCAAGCTGGAACGGACCGCGCGGGCTGTCGAAACTGATGCCCGGCATAACGTCAATCATCTTGTTCACATCGCTGGTGTCACCCTGTACCGCATTTAGCAATTCCGCTACGACGCGTCCCGTGTCGTAGCCTTGAACAGCGAACACGTTGGCATCCTTACCGGCGCGCTCTTTGTATCCGGCGGTGAACTTCTTGTTCACTGCGTTGTCCAGCAGCAATGCCCAGTGCAGGCCGCTTTGCGCGCCGAGGGCAGCTTCCCCTTGGGCCGGCAGCACGTCCTCTTCTACGGTAAAGCCGGCGCAGACCAGCGGGATGTTGCCGCTCAGGCCGAACTCACCGTAGGCTTTCACAAAGGTAACCGCTGCCCCGCCGCTGTAGAAACAGAACACCATCGGCGGGTCGGCGCCCTGTATTTCGGTGATGAACGGTGCCGGGTCTCCCATGGCCGGGAAGGGCGTGAACTGCGTGCCCAATATCTCTCCGCCGGCGGCTTGGAAAGAGTTGGCGAAGGCGTCCACCATGTTGTGGCCCGCGCCGTAATCGGGAGCACTCATGAACACTTTCTGAGCCACGTTCTCGTATGCCCAGCTTCCCAGCGGCCAGTTGGGCTGCCAGTTGGTGAACGAGGCGCGCCATATGTACGGCGTCTTCATGTCGCGGCTGATTTTGTTTCCGCCCGCGTTTGCGCAGATTAGCAGCTTTTTACTGGCATCGAAATAGTCGCGCGTACCGTACAGAACGCCAGTGCTCACTATGCCTGCGACCAGGTCAACTTCATCCTGCTCGATGAGTTTGCGTGCCTTCTGCTGCGCCACATCTGGGGTCATCTCGGTGTCCTCGGTGATCAGCTCAATCTTGCGCCCACCAGCTTCATTTCCGATTTCATCGAGGTACATCTTCATTGCTTCGGTGATGCTCTCGCCAAGCACGGCATAGATGCCCGAGTACGGCAGCAACACGCCGGCTTTGACGGGGCCGGCAGCAGCGCCACCACAGGCGCTCAGCAGCGGTCCGGCGGCGTACGCCGTCGCCGCTGCACCGCTCAGTTTGAGCAGCTCACGGCGGGTAACGCCCGATACTTTGTTTGTCGTCATTTGTATTCTCCTTGGTCACGTGTGTGAACTTCTCTGATCAACAACAATCATGCAGCATGGGTTCAGCGAAACGACTCATAAAGGGTAGTGGGCGACATCACCTCTTTTGCGACGCAACATAATGCAGCAGCGGTGAGGTTGGAAGGATGAGTTCATGAAATGATTTCTATGCTAGCACCTTTTTGAGCAGCTCGCCCTTTTGTTCGCGGAGGGCGTCGCCGCTTGCGCCGCGTTGTGCTCGCACTATTTCGGCGAGAACGGAGAGCGCAACTTCGGCGGGGGATTCAGCGCCGATATCCAGCCCGGCTGGGGTGTGTACCTGCCGCAACGCCTCCGCGGAGAACCCTTTGGAGCGCAGCCGGCGGAAGAACTCTCTGGCCTTTACCGGACTGGCGACCAGCCCGATGAAGGCTGGCCCGGCTGCCAGCATCTGCTCCAGGGCGGGCAGATCGTAACCCCAAGTCATTATCACCGCGTAGGTGGCAGCCGATATGGCTGCTGGAATTGGCGCCAGAGTCTCGCTGGCGCTATCGTAATCAATGATGTGAATCTTGGCGGCGTCGGGAAAGCGTTCGCTGCTGGCCCAATCTTCGCGGTCATCCACCACCACGACGCGCATGTCCAGCAGCGCGGCCATTTGCGCCAGCGGCTGCGCGATGTGCCCAGCGCCGATGATTAGTAATGTGAGGTCCGGACGTAAAACTTCCATAAATATATCCACTGCTCCACCGCATAGCCCGACTGATTCGGGACCGCCGCGCGTGTTGAACACGTAGTTCTTCAGCACGGCGTGGCCGTTAGACAGCAACTGCAGTGCGTCTGCGGTCACGCGCTGCTCCAGCGTGCCCCCTCCGATAGTGCCGCGTGTGCTGCCCGCGGGCGTGATTATCATGCGCGCGCCCACGTGGCGAGGCGCCGAGCCGCGCACGCGCACGACGGTGGCCATGCACACGGTTTCTCCTCGCGCAAGCGTCTGCGAGGCCGCCCGGGTCACGTGCAGGAATTCACTCATTCATATCGCGGGCGGCAGACTACCCTGACAGTCAGCCCACGTCGTTTCAAACTGTGCAACTGCAAGCACGTAAGTCTATCAAGCCATGCGCGCCAGTGTCAAGTCGCCCCCATGCCGGTTTTATGGAAACGCTTTGCTTTCAACTCGAAGCGGGGCAGGCTGCCGCGCGGGACAATACTCACCCTTGGGCGCAGGCCGAGCGCGTTTTGCACGCTTTTCTCGATGGCGGCTCGGGTGGTTTCGATAGGCGACCCTTCTTCCAGTTCCACTTCCACGGCCAGTTCCCGCATTTCCCGCCGGGTGTTGACCTCTATGCGGAATTCGTCCACGTTGTCGAACTGGCGCACGATGTTCTCGATGGCGCTGGGGAAAATGTTGACGCCGCGCACGATTACCATGTCGTCATAGCGCCCGAGCACGCCGCCCTCAAAACGGGCAAACGTGCGCCCGCAGATGCAGGGTGTGGAATTGAGGCACACCAGGTCCCCGGTGCGATAGCGGATAACCGGAAAGCCAACCCGCCCCAGATTGGTGATCACCAACTCACCCGTTTCCCCCTCCGGCAGCGCGCTGCCGTTCTCGGGTTCGAGCACCTCGACAATGAATTCGCTCTCGATGACATGCGTGCCGGCGGGCTGGGCTTCGCACTCGAAGCTGTGCGCGCCTACCTCCGAAGCGCCGGCGTGGTCGAAACACTTGGCACCCCAGGCGGCCTCGATGCGTGCTTTGGTGGCGGGCACGCTTGCGCCGGGCTCGCCCGCATGCACGGTTATGCGCATGGGTATATCGTTTAGCTCAAACCCGTTTTCGCGGGCGACTTCTGCCAGCCGCAAAGCGTACGTGGGCGTGCAGCACATGGCCGTCGTGCCCTCTTCGCGCATCAGGTGCAATCTCTGCAGCGAATCGCGGCCGCCGCCCGGAATCATCAATGCGCCGATCTCTCGGGCGCCCTCCACAGCCGCCCAGAATCCAATGAACGGACCAAATGAGAAAGGCACAAACAGGCGATCCTCAGCCGTCAGGCCGGCCCCGGCCAGAACGTAGCCCCAGCACTTCCCCCACCAGTTCCAACTCGCCTCGGTGTCGAGCACGCGCAACGGCGCACCGGTTGTGCCGGAGGTCTGGTGGAAGCGCGTGTAAGCCGGTTCCGGGTAGGTGGCGTTGGCGCTGAGCGCGCTGCCCTCGTCCTGCGCAGCAATCAGTTCATCCTTGGTGGTCAGCGGCAACCGGGTCAGATCCTCGAGCGATTGGATGTCGTCTGGAGCGAGATCGACCTCTTTTAGTTTGGCGCTGTAAAAGCGGTTGGGGCCGCGCAGCTGCGCAATCATCTCGCGCAATCTACTCAATTGCAGCGCGCGCAGGCGCTCGCGCGGAAGTGTTTCGGTGGACTGATCAAAGAACGCCATCAGGCTCTTCTCTCGCCCCGTGGTCAGCCCGCGCAGAGTCGTGCGCATCATACAACGACAGTGACGCGACCGTGCCGCGATGCCAGACGGTTGCCCGCTCTGGCGCACCGGCGTTTTCTATTCTGACTGTTTCGCTGAAATCAGGCTCGCCGGGATCGGATCCTAGCGCTAGCTGCAGCACTGCGCGCATGGGGGCTGAGTGCGTGACCAGCGCCCAGAACGTGCTGCCAGGTTGGCCCCCGTTGCTGCAAAAGATCTCGCGCAACCGGTCTAGCACACGGCGCTGTACCGCCGCGGGCGTTTCGGCGCCGCCGCCACTGTCGTGGGCCAGCCAGTAGCCCATCGGGTCCGCACTGTCCCAGAAGCCGCGATAAAAGTCTGCCTGATCGCGTGGTAATGAAAGCAGCATCTCGGGATTGGTGGTCAGGTCGTAGAGCCGTGATGGCTCCACCGGGGCTATTCTCTCCCCGGGCATGAATCCGGCGTTGCGCAGCGCCACATCGCTGCTCGGCACGTGCAGCGACGCTGGTCTCTGGTCGTCATTCTCCGCGTGTGCGGCGCGTATGCTTTCGTACATCAGGTTGGCTGTCTCCCGTGCGCGCTTTACTGGTGAGTAGCTGATGAACACGCTGTCGTCGGGAGAAATGTGCTCCGCAAGGGCTTTGCCGGTCGCCTCTGCTTGAGCGCGCCCGCGTCCGACAAGACCGACATCGGCGCGGTGGTGTGCCATCTCGGCGTGGCGCACAAGCCAGACAACGTTGCTCATGAATGGATCTGCTCAGGCGCTATCGGTCGTGCCGCCCGCGCCCTGCCAACGCTGAAACAAATCCCGTTCCAGTTGCACGCCCAGCACGTCCAGCACACGGTTGACCGTTTGATTAATCACGTCATCCAGCGTCTTCGGGCGGTGATAGAAAGCCGGCATGGGCGGCAGTATGATTGCGCCCATCTCGGCAGCCGTGACCATCAGCCGCAGATGCCCCAGATGCAGCGGAGTTTCGCGCGGCAGCAGCACCAGTGGGCGGCGGTCCTTAAGCGTCACGTCAGCGGCGCGCAGCAGTAGGTTCGCGCTGAACGAGTTGGCGATGCCCGAAAGCGTCTTCATCGAGCACGGGATGACCACCATCCCCATCGTCTTGAATGAGCCGGAAGAGACCGCTGCGGCGACGTCATTCAGGTGGTATTGCACGTCCGCCAGCGCTTCGACCTCCGAAACCGACGTATCCGTTTCCAGCGCAATGGTCTTCCGCGCGGCATTGCTTAGCACCAGGTGTGTTTCCATATCTTTGACCGTGCGCAGCACCTGCAGCAGGCGGATGGCATAGATGACGCCGCTTGCGCCGGAAATTCCAACAATTAGTTTACCCATTATGTTCCGATTTTCCTCGGAACTGGAAATCTGTCAATGAATCTTGTGCTTCAAGAGTCAGAGAGCCGTCCGGCAGAGCGGTCATCAGCGCGTGGTGCTCAGCTGGAAATGGCTTACGCGGCAGTTGTGGATATAATAAGGCCGTTATGCTGTATCGTGGACTCACGCATTTTTTGCCCGCCCGGGTCGCACGCAGCAGCCGCAATCTTGTCCGGCTGAGCGGCGTGGGAAAGGCATTCGTGTGATGTCCACGGTGACAGTGCGGCTGGGCGAACCGCTCTGGCGTCAGGTGAACGCGAAGCAAATCCTGCTCACGCTGCCGGCGGGCGCGTCGGTGGCAGATATGCTCAGCCGGCTAGCGGAGGAACATCCCGCGCTTGCTGAATATCTGCAATCAGACGAGCTGCCGCCGACCGTCTTTCTTGCCGGAACCGTGGCTGCGGCTGACACCCCGCTGGCTGATGGGGACGAGCCCATGTTGATGTGGGCGGCGGCCGGGGGCGCGCCGAGAAACATGCGGAGATCTCATGCCTAATCTGGCATTTGTGAACCTGACCAGCGCCGAAACGCGTGTACTGGAGACACCCGAGGCGCTCACGCGCGCCTTCCTCGGCGGCCGGGGATTGAACATGCTCTATCTGACTGCGCTGCTGCGGCAGGCGGGTGGGGCGGCCAAGGTGCAGCCTTTCGGGCCGGAAAACCCGCTCATTATTGGCGCGGGCATGCTCACCGGCACCATCGTGCCCAATGCGGCGCGCTTTAACGTGAGCGCGAAATCTCCGGAATCCCTGGGATTGGGTGACGCCAACTGCGGCGGCTTCTTCGCCGCTGCCATGCGCCGCGCAGGCTTTGACCGTTTGATTATCGTGGGGCGGGCTGCGCAGCGCAGCTATTTGCTGCTGGCGGATGGCGAGGTACGCCTACTTCCAGCCGACGGATTGTGGGGACTCAATTCTCCGGAAGCGCAGCAGGAACTGAAGCAGCGCCACGGCGGCGGCACTGTTTCGCTGGCGATTGGCCCGGCCGGTGAAAACCGGGTGCGCATGGCGAGCGTGATGACCGGCAAGAAAAACACAGCCGGTCGCGGCGGCATGGGCGCGGTCATGGGTGCGAAGAACCTGAAAGCGGTGGCGGCGAACAGCCGCACCCGCATCCCGGTGGCCGACCGCGCAGCCATGCGAGTGGTGCGCCGCGAACAGACCGCGCATTTGAAGAAGTCGCGGGTTGTCGAGGTACTGGGCAAGCTGGGCACTCCCTTCCTCTATCAGACCGGTAACCGGCTCGGCGTAGTCCGCACGCGCAACAGTCAGGACAATTACTTCGAGGACAGCCTCAATGCGGAGGAAATCGAGAAATACGTCGATAAAATGCTGGCGTGCACCTCGTGCGTGGTGGCTTGCCGCCACCGTAACACCCTCGGCGGGGAAGGGCCGGAGTATTCCACAATCGGGCTGCTGGGCGCCAATCTGGGCATTGCGCCCACCGATCAGGTCATCACCCTCAACAATCTGGTCAACGATCTTGGTCTGGACGCATCCTCAACCGGAACGATAATCGGCTGGGCGATGGAACTTTATCAGCGCGGGATTATCGGCGATGACCTGACCGAGGGCCGGCTGGATTGGGGCGATTATGAGCGCGTGCACGAATTGATACTGGATGTCGCCCACCGGCGCGGCTTTGGCGCACTGCTGGCCGAGAGCAGTCAGGCCGGGCGACTTCTCCCGCCCGAGGCACAGGATTACCTGATTGCAATAAAGGACCTGCCGCAATCGGACCCGCACGATGTGCGCTACATCAAGTCATTTGCGCTGGGCATCGCCGTCGCCAGCCGCGGCGCCGATCACCTGCGCAACCGACCCACGCTGGATATCCTGCGGCTTCCCGACGAGTTACGCCGGAAGATATTCGGTGTGGAGACAAACCCCGACCCCACCGCCTACGATGGCAAAGCTGAAATGGTGGCCTGGCACGATGACATCTACGCGGTTTCTGACTGCCTCGGCATATGCCGCTTTGTCACCCACGGTTTCAATAGCCCGCACCTGCTGGGCTATGAGCATTTCGGCGAGGCGGTGCGCGCCGGTACCGGCATGGATTTTGCCACGGAGGAGTTCCGCGCGGTCGGCGCGCGCGTCATCGATTTGGAGCGGCTGCTCAATCAGGAATTCGGACGCACGCGCGCGGATGACACGCTCCCGAAACGTTACTTTGATGAGCCTATGCCGGGGCGGGTGAGCAAAGGGCACCGCATCGAGCGCGATAAATTCGAAACCATGTTGGACGAATATTACGCCGCGCGGGGCTGGGATAGCGAGGGGCGCCTTTCGGAGCGGCGGCGGCAAGAACTGGAAACTTTGCTGCAGCAGGCCGGCGACGGCCTGCGCTCAGATTGATTTTTTCCGGAGCGGCCGCGGCTAATCCGGGCGGGGCAGCGGTACCTGTTCGCGGTGGCCGAAAGCGACCGAGTTGTCGATGAAGTAGACGCGCGTTGGGGTCAGCGCGTACCAGGCCATGCGTCCGTAGGCGCGCGCCACTTCGGCTGGCGCAGCGGCGAGGTTTTCTAGCAGCGGGAATTTGGCCGCGAATCGGGCGCTGGCCGCGGCGCTCTCAGTGCGCGAAAGCATGACGGCAGCGCCATCAAGCTGCACGCCTTTTATCTCTCGCCAGTCATGGTAGTCCTCTTGGACCGTGGCCGCCACCTGCGGATTTGCGGCAATGTTGGCGGCATGGCGTGTAGTCGGCGCGGAGAGAAAGTTCAACGTAAAATCATCGTTCACGTAAAAAACGGCTGCGGCCCAGGGCCCATCCTCTCCGGTGGTGGCGAGGGTCAACACGTTGTGCCCGCGCAGGTAAGTCAGCGCTTTCTGACCAACAGCGGCGTTCATGGGATTGCCAGAATCTCTGCCAGACGCGAGAGGTCGGCGATTATGCGTGTCGGCCCCTCGGCCGAAAGCAAGGCCGAATCCCCCGCACCCGAAAGCACCGCCACGCTGGCCATTCCCGCCGCGCGGCTGGCCTGAATATCGAGCGGTGCATCACCGACATACACCGCCGCCTCTGGCGCTACTCCAAGTGCAGCCGCGCAGCGCAA
>Ga0187827_10006758_pt1 | contig 12973 bp, 21 predicted proteins | sample ETNtaG_39_FD_167969 | JGI IMG/M metagenome (GOLD analysis project Ga0187827, IMG submission 167969) | Marine microbial and viral communities from oxygen minimum zone, Eastern Pacific Ocean - ETNP2014_SV_150_PacBio MetaG (Illumina Assembly) | ecosystem: Environmental > Aquatic > Marine > Hypoxic... | reverse complement strand
GTGCCCTATCACCTTGGAGATGGAAAAGAATATCAAATTAGAGTTCAACCACATAGTATTCTTGTTGGATTACAATATGCTAACCCTAAATAGTTCTCTCTAACATATAGTCAGCTAATTCAATAAGAAATTGTTTACTTTCTGATTGGGGAAGATTAGTTATTGCTTGTTTTGCTTGCTTAATTAGTTTCTTTGCTGTATTTTGAGAGTGTTCTAAGGAATTAGTTGCTGTTACTATATCTCTTACTTTTTGTATGTCTTCTTTTGTTACATTTTGATTGTTTAGGCTGGCTTTCAAGACTGTTTTGTCATGTTCTGATGCTTTTTCTAACGCCTTAAGGATTAAGAGTGTTTTCTTTCCTTCTTTAATGTCTGAGGCTACTGGTTTTCCTAGTTTTTTTTCATCGCCGAATAATCCTAAGATATCATCTTGGAGTTGGAAGGCTTTTCCTAGCGGGATAGCGTATTTAGATAGTGTTTGGAGTTGTTGATTGGTTGCTCCTGCTAGAATAGCTCCTAGGTGGAGTGGTCCTTCTACTGTATAGGAAGCTGTTTTTAGATAATGTGTTAATTCTAGGTCTTTTTTTGTAAAATTAGGTTTGATTGATGATAAGACGTCTAGAGATTCTCCATAGATCACTTTAGTTACAGTATTGTTTAGTGATTCGATTGCTTTTACTTTATGATTGTCAGGGAAGTTGGAGGAAGCTAGTATTTCATTGGCAAATGCATGTAGGATATCTCCTGCTAAGATAGCAAATGATGTTCCATAGTGTTTGTTGAATAATTTTTCATATGAATGGTGTATTGTAGGGCCAGAACGTCTTGTATCGTCTTGGTCTATGATATCATCGTGGATCATCAGAAAAGCATGTACTAATTCAGTAGCCATTGCTGCATTTAGGATTTCATTATTTGGTTTTTGGAATAATGCAAATCCGTGGTAGACTAAGGCTGCTCTTATTCTTTTTCCACCTCTTAGGGTGAATTCTTTAAGGAGGTTAATCATTTCTTCTGAAGAAGGGTCTATTTTAGAAGCTTTTTTTAGTTTATCTTGGAAGAATGACTCTAGGAGTGGTTCTATTTGTGACTTTATTGTTTTTAGGGATTCCATAGTGTAAGGGAATACAAAGGAGTTTAAAAAAGTAAGGGAATATAGATTTAATTAGATCGAAATTTGTTAAGATTGGGCTATTGCCCATTCAGATAATTGATCATATTTATCAAACTCATACAAATCTTTAACTTCATTAGCATTCAAGGGTCTGCCCCATACCATAATATCATCCATGACCCCATCAAAACTTCCGAAACCATTACCTAAATTAAAAGGTGGACTTGCTCCACCATGTCCTCTAGTGTTATATACTGATACCCTTTCTGCAAGCAATATTCCATCTATATATATTTTCATCCCCACAGTTAATAGTAGTTGGCACATATTTTCCCCCACTGCAACTTTTTTCACTTAGGTGATTAGGTTTGTCACTATCACAACGATCATCTATAAAATGTGAAAAAGGATAGGTAAGAAGAACATGACCTCTGACAAATTTGCTCACACCTCCTTCGTAATCTGTACATGGTGCGGCGTTCACAGAAAGTGAAAATAATGATAGGATGGTAAGAATTACAATTAAATCGACCCACTTTCTACTAACATGCATAACCATATTCTAAGAAAGGAATATATAAGGATTTCTTTTCAATGGATGTCTAAAATAGAATAATTTATAAACTTCTTAGCCAATAATTAATAAATGAAATTAGAATTTACTATTTCCAAGAATAAAATGATTATCTTAGGAGTGGTTTTAGTTATTTTAGTTATGGGTGCATATGTTGTTGCCAATGAGGCTGGACAGTCACATTCAGGAGCTGAGATTGATTTTTCTGGAACTGTTATTGATGCACAAGGTGGATTAGTAGTTGAATCATGAACATCAGATCCTGTTAATCCTGCTGTTGGAAGGATTTGGTTACGGACTGATTTAGAATAAATATATATAGTTTCTAGATTTTATATTATGTATGGATGATATTATACCTTCGGATTTTCATGATGGTGAAGATTTTGAAGAAGATAGATGGTATAAAGGCCCTCTGAAGATTATCTTAGGGATTGGATTAGGGATATTAGTTATTATGATGATTGTTCCTTTGTATGCTGTCAAGTTAGATCCTAGCCCTCAAGGTGTTCCTACACTTTCTGATGTTGTTGGAGAGGATTTTGATGGAGGTAATGTGAGTATTTATGGGGGAAATTATGGAGAATATGTTACCTTAGTAGATGGATCTGATGCTCGAGTGAAATTAGTTGCCGATAAAATTGTGGGGAGAAGTTGTGAGAGTGGTCAACGAGTATGTTTTGCAAAAGCATTGTTTTATTTTGTACGAGATGAGTTTGATTATGTCAACGATCCTTTAGCATATGACTATGTGAAGAGTGCTCCTCTCAGTTTAGAGAGCACTATAGGAGATTGTGATGACAGCTCAATTCTCATAGCAAATTTCTTGGATTCTATAGGTATAGAGAGTCGTTTTGTCTTTGTTTCTGGCCATGTTTGGGTACAAGCAAAGATTCCAGAAGCTTTGGATAGGTATAAAGAAGATGGATGGATTAATTTAGATGGAACATGTCAATATTGTGAATTTGGAGAGATTGGATTGCCTTATGTTGAGATGGAAAGGAGATATGTTTAATTATGCAGCATCATCTTTTACTGGACCTAGAATGTCTCTTACTGTGGTAGGATTATCTAAGAATGCGCTCCATCTATCATAGTGGCGTTGATCATGCTTGTCTCCGCCTGGAAAAATCACACTATCCTCGATTATGGCTTCTTTTTCTATCCATAATGTTGATTCATCCATTGTATGGAGTGCTCCATAAGGGATATTTATCTGTGTAATAGGGAGGGGATTATCTTGACTTTCTTCTCTAAAAACAAAAATATACTCTGTATTGAAATGATCTAATACGCCCTCTTCGAAAGATCCATGTGGCATACATATTGATCGCCTTTCCATCATATGATCTTGGAGCAAGGGAGTTTCTCCAAAGAGGAGAAGATCTGAGAGTGCACGATACATATTTCTGGAATCGTATTTTGGGTTGAGTACATCAAAGTCATCATCTTCGCTTTCTTCCAGAATAAGACCACAATTATATAGGTTCTCCATATCCTGATTATCACATTCAGAAATTATTTCACCATCCCATTCAAGAAGCTCTGCCACAATCTCTTTCAATCTTTTGTTCTCGAGAATTGTTTGCTGGACTATGCCTGGGAGTAATGTATGTGTGCTGTGATATGTCATGGTAAGTAGGGTTTTGAGTAGTTATATAAAGTTTTGTAAGGGGGCAACATTTATATTCTCTTGTTCTTTTGGTGTGTTATGGATAAAAAACAGGCTAGATGTCCTAAGTGTGATGCTATATTGATGGAAAGAGAGCAATTTTGTCGAAACTGTCAGGAAAGTGTTAATCGGAAGGATAAAGAGCATGAACCAGTAACTGTTCCTGGGTAAAATTGACTTTAGACAGTTATTTGGGCATACAGAAAGTTTATGCCAACGAAGTTGGCAACAGTTTTCATTCCTCATTTCATTCGAAATAAAAACCTTTATAAAGGCCCTGTTGTTTCTGAATAGTATTACCCGTTATACTATCTGTATTAGATAGGAGGGCTAAAACATGGAAATAAAAAACCTACTAAATACGCTTAAAGAACTTAAGGAAGCTAGTCCTAAGAGAAAATTTCCTCAAACATATGAACTTATTATTAATCTTAAAGATCTAGATCTTAAGAAACCTGATCAACAAGTTGATTTCTTTGCAAATTTACATCATTCTAAAGGAAAACCAGTAAAGGTTGCTGCTTTAGTCGGTCCTGAACTGATTAAACAAGCTAAAGAAGAATGTGATTCAGCATTTGCTGTTGATGAATTTGATACTGTTGCTAAAGATAAGAAAGTGTTAAAGAAAATTGCTTCAGAACATGATTACTTTATTGCTCAAGCAACTGTAATGCCAAAGATTGCTACTAGTTTTGGACGAGTTTTAGGTCCAAAAGGAAAGATGCCTAATCCTAAGGCAGGATGTGTTGTCCCGCCAAATGCTAACTTAAAACCATTATATGATAAATTACAAAAAACGGTACGAGTTACTGCTAAAACAGCAATGATGATTCAAGCTCCTGTAGCAACAGAAGCAATGAAAGAAGAAGATATTGCTGATAACATCAAAACATTATACGATCAAATTATTCATCATTTACCTGCTGAGAAAAATAATATTCGAAGAGTTTTACTTAAACTTACAATGGGTAAACCTATTAAATTAGATGATAAAGGAAATATTCTGAAGGGAGAAGAAGAACCTGTTGAAGAAGCTCCTAAAAAAAATACTAAGAGTGAATAAACATGGCAAACGTAGCAGCATACAAAAAGGACGTTGTAAAGAAATTGATTGAGCTATTTGGACAGTACCCTATTGTAGGAGTACTGAACATGCAAGATCTTCCTGCTGCGCAACTTCAAGTTATGCGAGGAAAGCTTCGTGAAAAAATGGTCATGTTTATGACTAAAAAACGATTAATGAAAATTGCTATGGCTGAAGTTATCAAAACTAAGCCTGAGATTAAGAAATTAGCGGACTTGATTGAAAAAGGAATGCCGGCATTATTCTTTACTAAAGAGAATCCATTTACTTTGTATAAAACGATCAAGAAGAGTAAAAGTAAGGCTCCAGCAAAACCTGGACAAGAAGCTCCTTATGATATTGAAATTAAAGCTGGACCTACTCCTTTCCCACCTGGACCTGTTATTTCAGAATTAGGTGCACTTGGATTAAAAACTAAAGTTCAAGATGGAAAAGTTGCTATTCTAGAAGATGCAGTTGTTGTTAAAGGAGGAGAGAAGATTGCAGATAATGTTGCAAGTATGCTTATGAGACTTGACATTAAACCCATGGAAATTGGACTTGATTTAGTCGGTGTCTTGGAGAATGGAGAAATCCTTCAACGAGATATTTTAGATATAGATGAAGATAAATTCATGGCTGATCTTGAAAACAGTGTTAAGTGGGCTATTAACTTAAGTGTTGAAGTTGCTTGGCCAACTAAGGATACTATTGGATTAATGATAGGTAAAACATACCGAGATAGTAAAGCTGTCGGGATTGAAGCCGGTATTATGGCTGATGCGATTAAAGATGACGTTTTAGCTAAGGTTGAACGACAAGCTCAATCTGTAAAAGAAGCTGGAAATGTTTCTGATGCTCCTAAGGAAGAACCTAAAGATGAAGATCCTAAGGAAGAAGTAAAAGAAGAACCAAAGGTTGAAGAAGAACCTAAAGTTGAAGAGAAGGCTCCTGAACCAGAAGCACCTAAGGAGGAGCCAAAAGTAGAGGAAGCTCCTAAAGAGGTAAAAGAAGAGCCTAAGGTTGAAGAAGCTCCTAAGGAAGAAGTTAAAGAAGAAGCTAAGGTTGAGGAAGAACCTGCTCCTGAAGTTAAGGAAGAACCTAAAGTTGAAGAACAAGCTGAAGAATCAAAAGAGCCTAAAGAAGAAGGAGAAGAAGTGAGTGAACAACCACCTGCTGACGTTTCTCCTGGGGTTCCAAGTCATACTGAACAAGTAGAAAAGAAGAAAGAACAAGCTGAGATTGCAAAAGAGGCTGAAAAAGAAGAAGTTGTAGCTGAAGAAGCAAAGAAAGAAGAGATTAAAGCAGAAGTTGAAAAGAAAGATGACGTTCAAGAGCAGAAAGCGGAAGCGGTTGCTCAAGAAGAAGTAAAAGAAGTTGTAGAAGAACAGAAAGAAGTTGAAGCTAAGGTTGAACAACAAAGTGTAGAAGTAGATGAAACTGCTAAACAAGTTGAGAAATTAGTCAAACAAGCTCGAGAGAGAGAACATGGTGCAGAGAATACTGCTGAAGATTTACTCAAAGAAGTAAGTGATGATATTTCTGAAGCTAAGGCTGAGCAAAAGAAAGTTGATACAGAAGAAAAGAAAATTGAGAAAGATACTTCAAAAGAAATGGACGATGCTAAAGATAAAGAGGAAAAAAAGAGGAAAGAGGTAGAGGACCTAACAGCTGAGCTGTTAAAAAAGGGAACTCTACGTGACTGATCAAGGTGTACGTGTTTGATGATATTGGGCCCAGCGGCCATTTTATTTTGCTACGCAAAATAACCGCTGCACCGGCACCAATATCACCATCAACACCAAGATGTACGGAGGAATAAAAATGGAATATATATATGCGGCAATGTTGCTCCACAAAGCTGGGCAAAAAGTTGAAGAAGCAAGTGTAAAAAAAGTACTAGAATCTGCAGGTGTCCAAGTGGACGATGGCAGAGTTAAAGCTCTTGTAGCTTCATTAGATGGTGTTAATATCGATGAAGCTATTGAAAAAGCTGCAGCTGCTCCAGTTGCTGCTGCTCCTGCTGCAGAAGGCGGAGAAGCAAAAGCTGAAGATGGAGAAGAAAAGAAGAAAGAAAGTGAAGAAGACTCCAAAAAAGCTGAAGAACAAGCCTCAGCAGGGCTCGGTGCTCTGTTTGGCTAAATGTGCGTGATTGCATGCCTGAGAAGACGAAACTAGATGCAGAACCAAAACTGTCAAAAGAAGAAACAGATGATCTGGTTAGTGAACTCTCTTCAAAGCATGAAGAAATCACTGCGCTAAAGGCTCAGTTAACCAAACTTAATCAAGCTAAGGAAGCTGCTTTCGATAAACGAGAGCAGCTTTCTAAGTCTATTTCTCAGCACATTACACATATTAAGACTTCTAAAGTAGAACGAGATAAAAATACAGGTAATGTGAAGCAAATTAAGGCTAAGCGTGACTCTTTTAACAAAATTGTTCGTGAGAAACAGAAAGAGTTGGCCCCTTTAGAGAAAGAGAAGGAGGATTTAGTTATTAAACATAAAATTAAAGGTAATCCTCAAATTCTTAAGAAAGAAATTCAGAAATTAGAATATTCATTAGAAACCAATGTTGTTGGTTTTGAAAAAGAGAAGGAATTGAATAAACATATCAAACAATTAAAAAAGCAATTAGGAGATTCAGATGTTGTTAATGTTGTTGTTGAGAAAATTACTGTTTTGAGAAAAGAAGTACGTGATGCTCGAACGGAAGCTCAGAAATTGCATAAACAAGTTATGGAAATTGCATCTGCTAGTCAGAAAAAACATGAATCTATCGTTGGAGAGAGTAAAGAGATTGATACGATTAAAGATACTGAGAAAAATGCTAATGATGAATTTTTGAAAAGGAAGAAAGCTTATCAAGAGATTAACGATCAAGTTAAGAAGAAATTTGATGAAATTCATGATATTAATAAAAAATTAGGTCGGATTAAGAAAGAAGAAGAGATGGTTCAGAAAGATAAAGATAATGAAATTCTTAAGAGTAAAGAAGAGATTGTTCAAGAGAAAATAAAGACTGGTGGAAAATTAACTACAGAAGATTTACTTGTTATGCAGAAAGTTATGAAGGATTGATTATTTATTCTCTATTTTTTCTTTAGGAGCTTCTTTTGCTGGTGCTTTATCGTCCTTTGGAGCATCTTTCATTTCTGTGTAGTATGTTTTACCGCATGTACTTCTATTCTTATGATTAGCCATAAAGTATCCTGAACCTGCTTTAGGTGAGAATGGATTCTTTCTCGTAAGTTTACCGTCTTTAACTTCGTATAATTTCCAAACTTGGTAAGGCTTACCTTTCTTTACTGGGCCACCACCTTGTTCTGGTTTTTTATCGTCTGCCATTTTTATTCCTTCTTAGCCTCTTCTTTTGGAGCTTCTTCTTTCTTTTCTTCAGCCTTAGGTGCTTCCTCTGCAGGAGCGTCTCCTTCAGCTTTCTTTACTTTCTTTTTTGGTTCGAATTCTTCTTTCTTTTCTTTAGATTCGTAATTGTAAGCAGTAACTATTGCTGATCTTGATCCGAAGTTTGTTGCGATTTTCTTAACTACGATTTTTTCAACGGTAGACTTAGTTGCATCTGCAACTGCTTTAGCAACATCTTCTTTTTTTGGTGTAGCTGCTTCAAATGTAAGCTTACCAGTAAGTTCTTCTCTTCCTAGAAGTGGATTTTTATTTGTATTTGTTATTTCGATTGCCATTATCTTACCTTTAATGCGAATTCTCCTTTTACAGTTACGTTAATTTTTTTTGCAATCTCTGATTTTTCTGGATCTGCTATAAAAACTCTTCCTTGGAAACTATTTGCAGTCTCTTTACTTTTACATAATGGGCATTGTGTCCCATCGTAAAAATGTCTACATTGTTTGCACGTTTTTCTTTTGCTCATTTTTTCTCTTTCTTCTCTTCTTTTTCTTCTTTCTTACCTGATTTCTTAGCGTTTTCTTCGTCAACCCATTCTGTTTTTCCTAAGAATGGTTGTCTCATGGTAAGTCCCAATTTTGGATTTGCAATATCTTTGAATGAAACAGCAATAACTCTTGCTCGTAATTTATCTCCTACTTTCAATACTTTATTTGATTCTTTTCCCGTTAATGTTTTCTCTTTACTGAATGATACGAAATCATCCATTGTTTGTGATACGTGGATCATTCCTTCTAGTGGTCCTAGATTGATGAATGCTCCAAAATCAGCAATATCTTTGATTTTTCCTAGTAATACTTCTTGTAATTCGGGTCTGAAGATTAATAATTCAAATTGTGTGTCATAATAGGAAGCTCCATCCCCTGGGATGATTGTTCCTTCACCGATATCTTCAACGTTTGCTACGTCGATAACGACACCTAAGTCTTTATCAATATAACCTTCGAATTTCTTTCTGATTCTTTTAGTAACTGCATCTTGTAAATCCAGTCCAAAATGGTCAGGCGGAACCCTAATATGGTCTTTTATTTTTGCTCTATAAAACATATTATAAGGGATTTGAGAGGGGTTTTTAAAGGTTTCTTTTTTAAATGGATGTATTTAAATGCAGGTTGGGATTCTTAATGGATATGACTATTGGAAATACACTTCAGAAGGGAAATAGTGTTAAAATTGGAGGATCTCAATATACTGTACAGAAGATTGAGAAAAAAAGGCATAAGGAGTCTAGTGCAAACTGCTACCAATGTGTTTCTAAAGATATGTCTTTTTTTGTGAAACATTATAACGGAATAATGGATGAAGATAACCGATGGAGTCATGAAATAGATATTCAAGGTGCATTAGGAGATAATAATCCTCATATTTTAAATTTAATTGATGCCGATAGAAAAGGGGATCAAAGCTATCTTGTGTTTCCATGGTTAAATGGGAGTTCATTAGATAAGCTTAATCGAAATATTTCTCTAGGCATCGCTAATTATTGGAATTTGTTACCTTCTGTATTGGATGGGTTGACTTATGTTCATTCTAAAGAGATAGTACATAGAGATATCAAACCAGCCAACATTTTTTTACATGCTGAAGGTGATTTAGAAGAAGCTATTGGCAACAGAACATGTACTCCTGTAATCACTGATTTCGAACTTGCTATTAGAATTCAAGATCTGGAGGAGGAGGAAGATGAGGACTCCACAAGTGGTACACCTGTGTATATGGTTTCAGAACAAGTATTGGCACCTAAAACAATAGATCAAAGGACGGATATATATTCCTTAGGAATATCTAGTTATGAAATGCTCACAGGTATAAGACCATTTAGAGGTTATAGTATTGAAAATGTTCTAAGTAGAATATTATTTTGGGAAGCTATTAATATGAGGATGTTGGTGCCTACTATTCCAAAGGAAATCTCAGAAATTGCTCACAAAATGATGGAAAAAGGTCCAAAAGATAGATATCAATCTGCTGAAGAGTTAAAGAAGATTGTGTGTGAGCAGATAGAAGTAATTTAATTAATATACTAACATCTGAGAGTAGTGGTATATGTAAGTTTAATAGGACTGACTAAGATAGGTATTAATTTATTCTGGTAAATTATATAAAGGTGAATTCATATATAATTATCTATGGGATTATCACTTGGGAACTTTATATGGGATAGGATGAACAAAGGGTTTCATCAAGAGAAAAAAGAACATATTATTCTAGCCCATTAACAGAAAATTATTCACGATTTAATTCAAACCATGCAATCCCTAGTAACATTTATCGATAAGCAAAAGGACCATTCATTTATTGGTGAACATCAGGATGAAATTCTAGACATGATGGAAAAAATCTATCAATATATTCGTAAAGATGAGAAAATTCATAAGCAAAGTGAAAAAATCTATCAAAAATGTGAATCTTATGTGCGACAGATACATAGACAAATTCAATCTTTTTTGCCTGACGAAGTTCATAGGCACGACCTTATTCTACAACGGTGCAAAACACAAAATCATGCGATTGAACAATATGAAAGGAAAGAAAAATTGGAAGAAAAACTTGTTGAATCTGCTATGATTATTGTAAGGGATAAAAAATCAAGTGAATACAAAAAGGCCTTTGAAGTTGTGGGACAAATTGCTAACTTTTATAGAAAATTGTATCCGCTTTTAGCAGCATTTAACAAGTCTATTGGATTACTACTGCATATTGATTTTCTGTTAAAAGAAAAAACAGGTGTTCTCAGTGACAAAGGATTTTACTTTGAGGTTGACAAACTATATAGTGCTGATCAAGGGATTCGACTCTCAGGTAATGGATTATCAAGATTTTTTGGGTCTTTTTATTACAATACCTTAAAGGGTGGGAGCATAGGGGTTTTCAAAGGGATGGACCCCCTTTCAATAGATAAGTATTGTGAAGATAGGCTACAATCACTTCTGCGATTCAAAAAATTTGAAGCAATTAAGGATGTTAGTGTATTGTTAAAAATATTTTTTATTGTTCAGCATTCAGACAATAATATAGCCTTTATGAAAGAGATGTTTGAACAATTTAAAAGGCACCCTATGATACACCATCCGAAACTTAAACGGAAATTAGCATTTCTTACCGATCGGGTTGGACTTAAATCAGGAGAGCAAGTGTTTGGTACACAGAGATATAACACAAATACAATTATGGCTTTATTCCCTATAAAAGGTGCTGAAATCGCTGAAGTAAGGAAAAGTGAAGAGGGATTGAAGTATGCTGTACTTACAGGCCAAACAATACATTACATTGATAGTAAAAGAGCAGAGTATGGACTCATTCCTCTTGAAAAATACTTTAGAGATAGTATGAAAGAACTTGTGCCTCAAGCATATAAAGCAATACAAAAAGAAAAAGGTGTTGTATATATGTGGGTTGAGAGCTATACAAAATTGCGTGGTCAGAGTTAGGGGATCAATTCTAAGAATTGTTTTTTTCTTAATATGATTAAAGGGATTTTCTTTGATTTAAGATGCCTTTTTAGTTCTTTGTCTTGGGTTGCGACAATGAATGATTCTTTATTGACTGTTTCAATAATTAATCTGTCTACGTTTGCGCTTAAGTCAGTCTTTATTTCTGGTATTTTGTATTTTTTTACTAGTTGGAGAGCAATTCTTGCTGCAGATTTATGTTTTAGTGATTGCTTTTCAATGATGTTTTTTAATTCACCGATGGTCTTGTCTATAATTTTAATTTTGTATTTTGTGGTCATGATCCTTTCTATTTCTTCGAATATGTCTACCTTGAATTGGGCAGGGATTAAGAGGAAGTTCGTGTCTAAGATGACTGTTTTCATAGTGGATTGGAAGGTAATAGCCTATATAAATTTAGTCACTTGGGAGGCTAATTCCTTCTGCTTTTAGAAAATGTTTTGATAACTTGATGGTTGCAGTTCCTATGATTATGCTGTATAGTAGGAATGCAAAGCTGAGATTAATTACTGTGTTTAGTGTTGGGATGTCTAATCCTGCTATGCCTACTAATGATGCTGTTAAGGATAAGACTACAACAGCTACTGCTACTCCTTTAGATGCATTCAAAGACATGAAGATTATTTCTTTTTGTGAATATTCTTTATTTCTGAAGGTGATATGGAATGTGATGAATCTTATTAATAGGAAGGCTGCAAATAAGACAGCGGATTTTGTGAGGAATGGACCGTTAAATGGTAGTTTGATGATTAATCCTACGAGGATAAATACTAAAATCTCTAAGATGTTTGATATGACTCCTGAAAAGTCGAAGAGTTTTTCCTTTTCTTTTAGATAGATAGCTCCTGTGAATAATCCTAGAGTTGTTACAGCTAGCACACCATTTCCTCCCAAGTTTTCTGCTAGGATGAAGGTTATTAAAGTAGCAGTTAGGATTGCTAGTGCTGAGAGATCTTCAGAATAATGGTGACGCATGAATTTGAAGATAATAATTCCTACGAGAATACCTGCACCTATTCCTGCTACAAATTTTAGGGTGAATATTTTTATGATTTCTACTACTTGTGGTGTTTGTGAGTTTAGTATGAAGTCCATGACTATGAAGGGGATTAATACCATGATTGGTGTGTTTACGATGGATTCAATTTCTAGGAATGAAACTACTTTTGATTTGGCTTTACCTAGCATGAGTATGATTACATCAGGAGATGTTCCTGACATTAATGATGTGAATAATAATAGGAGTGAGATGCTAGTTATTCCGAAAATGAAATAGGTTGCTACACTTAAGAGTATGATGTTGAGTATTAACCAGATTACGGAGAATTTTAATGCTTGTGATGAGATTAAGTCAAATTGTTTTAATTTGAAGCCTGCTGAACCTGAGAATACGATTAATACTAAAGCCATTAATGAGATAACTGCTACGAATTCGTTAGGGAATGTGAAGATTACTTTTCCACCGCTTTTTATTTTTCCTAGGAGAATACCTGCTATGAGTAATAATAATAGATTGGGAAGGTGAACTTTTTTACTGATGATTGAAGAGACTAATCCTATTAAGAACACTATTGTTAATAAGGTAAGGAATAATAAAGGTGTTGCCATAATGTGTATTTTGGAGTAGTTGTTTAAAAGTTTTTGGGTTAATATCTTGGAACATCTCTTACTCTTGT
>Ga0187827_10006757_pt1 | contig 12974 bp, 14 predicted proteins | sample ETNtaG_39_FD_167969 | JGI IMG/M metagenome (GOLD analysis project Ga0187827, IMG submission 167969) | Marine microbial and viral communities from oxygen minimum zone, Eastern Pacific Ocean - ETNP2014_SV_150_PacBio MetaG (Illumina Assembly) | ecosystem: Environmental > Aquatic > Marine > Hypoxic... | reverse complement strand
GATGCATTAATAAATACATCAATATTATCTACTTTAATTATTTTGTTAAAGTTTTTTTCTACCGTTTTGTAATCAGAAGTATTTAAATTAATAATTTTTAATTTCTTTTTATAATTATTTATTAATTTTTTAAACTTATTTATTTTAGATTTGTTAATATCAACTATAATAACTTTAGCCTCTGCTGATAAACATGCCATTGATATCTCTGAGCCTATCAAACCAAGGCCTCCGTTTATTAAGACAGTTTTATTATTAAGTTTAAATTTATCTAAATAATTATTATTTATCATTTTATTTTTTTAGCAAATATTTAACTAACTTAAGGTCTAATGCTGTGTCAATATCAATTGATCTTTCTTCAGGCATTTCAAATATAATGGTTTTTTTTCCAAAAAGATAATTATATTTAAGTAATGATTTTCTTTTCCATATATAAATTGAAGCATTCGCGTCATAAACTAACGGGGCATCTTGTCTTCTACTTATTAAATTATTTTTTTTAACTAAACTAACTTTATTATTTTTTACTTCTACCATATTAAAATATGGATTTTTTTTTGATTTTGTAACAGAAAATAAAATTTCAGCTTTTTCAGATATAAATTTTTTATATGAATTAATTATATCTTTAACGCTTCTAAGAGGTGAAGTTACATCTAAATCAATGATAATATCAAATTTAGTTTGATAATACTTCTCAGATCTTATTAGAGCATCCCTTATAACAGGAATTTTAGGAGAATTATCTCTAGATAGATATTTTGGTCTTAAAAACCAATTTTCAATACCGTATTTTGATGTAATCCTAAAATTTTTTTTTGAGTCAGTTGATACTACAACTTTATCTATAAATTTAATTTTTTCTAATTGTCTTAATGTATAAAAAAATAATGGTTTATTATTTATCAAAGTAATACATTTATTTTTTATTCCTTTAGATCCTCCTCTCATACAAAGAGTGCATAAAATATTCATATTAAATTATTTTGATAATCTTATTTTCTCTATAAGTTTCATAACTTCAATACCTTGATTGTAATTACATATATTATTTAATTTATTAGATATAATTGCTTTATGCATTTTATAATATGTATCAAGAATGTTAAATTTATTAAATAAAATAGTTTTTCTTTGATTTTGATTAATTATATCAATTCTATTTTTAATTAGATCAGTTTTAATGTTTATATTTTTTCCTCTAATTAATAATTGTCTCGTTTCAATTCTTGAAAAATAATTAAAGCTTATGTTAAAATATATATTTTGTTTATTTATTGCGTAAAATAATAGGAAATCATCACTAGATATATTCAAATCTGATATCTTTTTATTAATAACAAACTTTGGGGTTAAACAACCAAAAAACCATGTGAGATAGTCAAGTTCATGGCTCAAATCTAATAAAACTCCACCCCCTAATTTTTTAGATGCACTTGAGGTTTTAGAAACTGCGACTGTTACGACTGTGCCGCAAACTGTTGATGCAGAGAATAGGGGGGCCAGTATATAAGTGCTAATACGAAGGACATCACCTTCACGATGTCCTCTTGTAAAGACAAATTACGACTAGATGTAATTTAGATGTAATATGAGCAATTACTATGAAAAAAAACCTAGGAAAACCTTGAAAAAATTCTTCCAAAAATAATGAATAGTTATTAGTTAGTTCTTGTCATTGTGCACAATATCTCAAAGGCAATTGTTGCGCCTACAAGTGATGTCATGTTGTTAACATCAAATGGAGGAGACACTTCTACAACATCAGCGCCAATGAAATTTACTTGATTCAGCTCTCTGATGATTAATTGTGCCTCTCTAACATTAAAACCACCTACCTCCGGCGTTCCAGTTCCTGGAGCATATGTTGGATCAATTCCATCAATATCGAATGTAAGGTATGAAGAAGACCCCCCTAGGACGTCTTTGACAATCTTCATCGATTTTTCAAAACCTATTTTATAATATTCATCAATAGTAATAATTGTCACTCCCTGTTCCTTGGCCCATTTCATATCATCTGGATCATAAAGTGATCCGCGAATACCAAGCATGACATATTTTTTTGGATTTATTAAGTTTTCTTCAATTGCTCGACGGAAAGGTGTTCCATGAGTGTATTTATATCCCCCAAAATACGAATCCCAAGTATCTGAGTGAGAATCAAATTGAAATAAACCTACAGGACCATCTTTTGCCAAAGCCCTTAATATAGGAAGAGAAATTAAATGATCGCCACCTATGGATAATGGAATGGTTTTTGAAGTGACCACATTTTCGTAAAATTCTTTAATTTTATCAAGTGAGTCTTGAAGATCAGCTGGATTAACCGGGCAGTCCCCAATGTCTGCAATGTCAAAATTATCATAAGGACTTTTAAGTGAAACGGGATGATATAATCTTATTAAGGAAGATGCATTACGAACCTCTCTTGGACCATGCCTTGCCCCCGGTCTATTTGTAGTTCCTCCATCACACGGAACGCCGCATATGCAGTAATCAAGATCTTTTAGATTTTTATTTATCGGTAAACGAAAAAAAGTCGCGACATCCGCAAACCTTGGAGTCATCATACTTGAAATTGGTTTGTTTTTATTCATAATATGAACATTGAATTAACAATATTAATACATTAATTTAACTTACAGTAAATATTTCATTATTTAGGAAGTTTATGCAAATTGATTATTATTATACTTTGATGTCTCCATGGGCCTATTTCGGAGCGCCACGATTTTATGCAATGCAAAAAAAATATAAATTTAGGATTAATCATTTACCACTTGATATAATGAAATTATTTCCTTTGTCAGGCGGAGAACCGTTAGGAAAAAGAGCGGAGCAAAGAAAAACCTATCGTATGATGGAGTTAAAAAGATGGTGTAAAAAGTTAAACATGCCCATCAATTTTACGCCAAAGTATTTTCCTCCCTCGGACGTCTCTAAAGCTTCTACGATAATTTTATCTATTAAAGATCAACAAAAACAAAATGATATTAGTTTTTCGTTTCTGCGACAGATGTGGGTGGAAGAAAAAGATGTGGGGGATGAAAATAATATAAGGGAGGCTTGTAATAGCTTAGACTTAAATTTTGATCAATTAACAACAGTTGCAAATACAAAAATTGAACTGTATCATTCACTTGCTGAAAAAGCTGCTCAATCAAATGTATTTGGCTCTCCAACCTATGTTGTAAATAAAGAGATTTTTTGGGGACAAGACAGGTTAGATCTGCTGGAAGAGTTTATTGATGAAAACCTGTAAACAATGAATTTATCAATTTTACCTAAACCAAAAGATGACGGATCCTGCAATCATTTAAAGAATAAACAAGTTCCTGATATTTCTCTACCCAACCAAGATGGTAATCTGCTAAAACTTAATCGATCAGATACTTTTCGATTAATTATTTATTGTTATCCTATGACAGGCAATCCTAAAAAACCTCTTCCAAAAAATTGGAATAGCATACCCGGAGCCAGAGGTTGTACGCCTGAGACATGTTCATTTAGGGACGCTCACGATGACTTTATAACACTTAATGCTGTGCCTATTGGATTATCTACACAGTCAGTTTCTGACATTAAAGAGATGACAACGAGATTATTGATCCCATACGATGTAGTTAGTGATGAACACTTAAATTTTGTTAACCAACTCCGACTCCCTACATTTAAAGTTGATGACAAAGTTTATATAAAAAGACTGACCCTAATAGTTGAAAAATCCATAATAAAACATTTTTTTTATCCCGTGTTTTCACCCGATTTACATGTTAAAGATGTTCTACAGTGGTTAGATTCCAACAGATGATATACAAGTTCTTATTTTTTATTTTCTTATTATTTGTCAATTCTTCTCTTTATGCAGAAACAGATATTGATCAATGGGAAGACAGTGAAAAAACTTATAAAGATCTTATTGATGAAGGTTTTGAAATTAAGGCATATGATACAAGCACGCTAAAAACTGAAAGCGGCTTGATCCTAATGTTTTTTGTCACTGTTTTACAGAAGAACAGGGAAGTTTATGAATGTCAAGAATACCAAACTGTTGATGAAAATTTGCAAACTTTGGATTTATCTTTTATTTGTAGAAAAATCACCCAGCCTTACAAAATTGGTATCGGGACATAAATTTACTTAGCAAATGAATGGCAAAAGCTTTATTTGGTGCAGGATGTTTTTGGGGGATTGAGGAATATTTTAAAAAACTCGAAGGAGTGAAAAAAACTTGTGTTGGTTATTCCGGAGGTAGCTTAAGCAATCCTGATTACAAAAATGTTTGTACTGGCAAGACAGGACACGCTGAAGTAGTTTTAATAGAATATGATGAAGTTCTATTATCATACGTCGAATTACTTAATCATTTCTGGAGATGTCATGACCCCACGCAAATTAATGGACAGGGCTTGGATATAGGAACTCAATATCGTTCAATCATTTTTTATTATTCTGATGAACAAAAAAAAATAGCTGAAAATTCAAAAGAAAATTTACAAAAAAGAATTTATAAACCAGTGGTCACTGAGATTGACAAAGCAAAAGAATTTTTTTTAGCAGAAGATTATCACCAGTGTTATATACTAAAAAAGAATCTGGTATAAATTTTTCAGTCAGCAATTGATATATTGAACAATTTGAAAGAATGATAAATGATTTTTTATATGCAGCCATAATAGGATGGTTAATATTATTTCTTTTTTGGTCTTTAATATTGGCGTTTATTTTTATTCGAAAGCCACCAAAATCTAAGTTGACTAAAAAACTTGCCTTTCATTCTTTAATGATTTTTGGAGTTGTTTTTGTGATCTTATATTTTTTTTTATCGGTCGATTCGTTTTAGGCATCAATTATTTGATTCATATATAACTATATCTAGTATTGATCATCTAGCAAAGCACTAATATATTGACAATTAAGAGTTTTTTTTATTTCAGCCTTGATAAGTTAAGTTTTGATACCTATAAAGCAACTGAACTTTTTTAGCAAATTTCAATTTTTTTAAAGAAAGAATACAAGGATAAAACGATGTCAATTATCAAGAATTATTTTAAACAAAACAAAGTAACACATACGTTTACAAGCTGTCAGTGGCCTATAGGCGATCCGCAGGAAAAAGATTTCCATTTTTGCGCTGCTAGTACTTCCGTTGGGAAACCTTATTGTCAGCAACACTGTGATGTAGCTTACATTGATGAAAAAGAATTAAAAAAGGAAAAAATAGCGCAAAGACAAAGAAAAATTGCTGCTTAATATATTTTTTTATTTCCAGTTTCTTGACAACGATTAAAGATGTTTTAGTATAAAATAATTTTTTATATGACATTATGCTCTTTTCAACCCTAAGAAACGTTACATTAAAAGGAAAACTCGACATCATTGATTCGAATGACAAGACACATAGTTTCGGCACATTCCCCGATTCAGCGTCAGATAGTCCTTATGTAAAAATCAGATTTACCAATAAATCGATCCAGCGAAAACTATTCATAAATCCAGGTTTGTATTTAGGAGAAGGATATATGAACGGAGAAATCGTAATTGAGGAAGGAACAATTGAAGATTTCATCAATATCATAACATCCTGTTATGATGATTTTATATCACGCAATCGTATTTATAAATTTTATGATACTGTCTTAAATTTTTTAAAACCACTTCATCAAATAAACAGAATACTAAAATCAAAAAAAAACATAGAACACCACTATGATTTAAATGAAAAACTGTATCGTTTGTTTCTTGACAGAGATATGCAGTATTCCTGCGCGTATTTTCATAATGAAAATATCAATTTAGATCAGGCTCAAAGTGATAAAAAAAAACATATTATCAATAAACTCAATATTAAAAGTGATATGAACGTATTAGATATTGGTTGTGGCTGGGGAGGATTATCTTTGCAGATTGCAAAAGATACAGGAGCACAAGTAAAAGGAATTACTCTTTCAAAAAATCAATTAGCAACCGCACAAAAACGCGCTCAAGAAGAAGGCTTAAATGAAAAAGTGCACTTTGCTCTTCAAGATTATCGTCTTGAAAATAATAAATATGACAGAATAGTCTCTGTTGGTATGTTTGAACATGTTGGAATAAACTATTATTCAACATTTTTTTCAAAAACATATGAATTACTTAAAGAAACAGGAGTTTTTTTACTTCATACTATTGGTCAAACAACAAAACCAACTCCAACTAGTCCGTGGATCAGGAAATATATTTTTCCAGGCGGTTATATTCCTTCTTTGTCAGAAATATTAAAAATCTGTGAAAAACTAAATATAAATGTTACAGATGTCGAGATTTTACGTTTGCACTATGCCCACACCTTAACTCATTGGTATAAAAACACTTTGGCTCACAAAAATCAAATCATTCAAATGTTTGACGAGCGTTTCTTTCGTATGTGGGAGTTCTATCTACTTATTAGTAAATACTCATTTATAAATATGGGGAATGTAGTGTTTCAGATTCAAATTTCAAAAAATATCAACAACTTACCTCTTACAAGGAACTATATTTATAACTAAATTAGTATTTTTGTCACAATTGTGCTTTAATATCTGTTAATTATTTTCAATGGTTTTTTTGGGAAGGTAAGGAATAATGCAAGGGTCGCTTAATCAATATCTAATTAGAGTTTTTATTTTTCTTATTGTTATTTTAGCTATAGCCGTCTTTGTTTACCCAGTTCTTCAATCAGCTTTTCTTTCCAATATTTATATAAATTTAATTATTATTTTATCTTTATTTTTTGGATTAGGCTTTTGCATTTATAATTTATCTCTATTGCAGTCCAATTATGCAAGTTTAGCTAGTTTTAATATCCATAAATCTCCGCAAACTTTAACCAACAAGCCAGGAGTTTTAAAAAATTTAATTTATGAATTGAGTGAAAGTGACGAGCATCATACATTCAGATCTTCTAAAGTCGATAAAATATTAGAAAATATAGATATGTCTCTAAGTGGGATTCGCGAAACATCACGATACTTGGTCGGACTTTTAGTTTTTTTAGGTCTTCTAGGAACGTTTTGGGGTTTATTATTAACCATTGGTTCAGTAGGAAATGTTATAGGCGGTTTAGGAATTGATGATACAAATGTCGCGGGGTTTTTTAACAGCTTAAAAGATGGTTTAAAAGCCCCCCTGCAAGGAATGAGTGTTGCGTTCAGTAGCTCGCTTTTAGGTCTTGCTGGATCACTTATTTTGGGATTTGTCGATTTGCAATTGGGTCAAGCGCAAGGCAAATTTTCTCAATTTGCCGAAAAAATTATTTTAGGCAATAGTTCTCCTGACTTTATGTCAACAAACACTTCTAATGATAAAAACACTTTAGCTGCAATTCAAAAAATATACGATAATCTTGATAATTTAGTTTTTGCCTTAAAAGAAACAGCACAAAATCAAAGTCAAATATTTTCCTATATGAAATCACTAACAGAACAACTAAGTAATTTAAACGCCAGTGCTAGAGAGCAAGATAAAAAACTGTCCAATTTTTTATCCACTCAGCTTAACTCTCAATCTAACATTCTGCAATTAACAACTCAATTAGCTCAAGAAGGTGTTCTTGATGCTAAAACAAAAAAATATTTTGAAAATATAGATAAAGGTATTCAACAATTAATAGCAGCCAATGATAAAAAAAATGATCAATCAAAGCAGGAAGTGGTTTTGGATACTAAAACAAAAAAATTTTTTGAGAATATGAGTCAAGATATTCGGCAATTAGTATCAAAATCTAAAAAAAAATAAAACATGACAGTTAGATCGATACGCCATCGACTCAGTGAATCTACTAATATATGGCCCGGATTTGTTGATGTATTGGCGACTCTCTTAATAGTCATTATTTTTATATTAATGGTTTTTACAGTTTCACAAATATATTTAAGTGATGCCATTTCAGGTCGGGATAAAGCGTTAGAAGATCTTCGCAATCAAATCAATGAATTATCAAAAATTCTAATCATTGAAAGCAAAGATAAACAACAAGCTTTAGAGGATTTATCAACAACAGAATCTAAATTACAGTCTGAACAAGAATTAACGCTACAATTGGAAAGTGAAATAGCCGAGAACAAAGCAACTATCTCTACCCAAAGTATAAACATCTCGGTTTTAAGTGATCAGATTGCAGATCTTTTAGTCGAACTGAGAATTGTTGCAAAAGCACTTGAAACTTATGAAGGTATTGAAGTAACGTCACTTGACACAAAGGGGTTGGGTGAAAGAATCAATAAGGCTTTAGCAGCCCGAATAGACCAACTAAATTTAACAAATGAGAAATTATCATTATCTCAACAAGAAACAGCTAAACAACTGCAAATTGTTCAAGAATTAAATGAAAATTTAATGGCAATTAATGAATCTTTAGGACTTGATGACGCAGGCCTGGTTGAGCAATTAGGGGCAATTAGAAAGAAGAATACAGAACTAGCTTTGGCAAATGAAAAATTAGAATTATCGAAACAGCAAATTTCTGAACAATTAAAAATTGTTGAAGAATTAAATATAAAACTTACTTTAAATGAAGAGGAATTGCAAAATCAAGTGAAGCAATATCAAAAGCTGACAGAAGAACTAATCGCTCTTAATGATAGCTTGGATCTTAAGGATCAAACTTTAATAGATCAATTAGAATTAATTAAATATAAAAATACAGAATTAGCTCTTTTAAATGAAAATTTGATTAAAAAAGATACAACAATTTTTGATCTACGAGGAAAAATTTTTGAATTGAATAATATATTATCGATAAGTGAAGAAACTAAAATTACCCAACAAGCTGAAATACAAAGTTTGAGTCAGAAAATCTCAGTATTGGAAACAGAAAGTGCCAAATCTGCTGATCAGCAAACAGAAATTGAAAGTTTAGTTTCAAAAATTGCTAATCTTGAAAAAGAAAAACAGCAACTTATTGAAAGTGCTGATACAGAAATATTAGAGGCTCAATTAAAAGCATCTTCGACCTTAGAACAAGTAGCATTTTTAACAAATGAAATTGAAGTTTTAAAAAATGAAATTAATATATTAAATTCTGCCCTTGAAGCAAGTGAACAAGATGCTTTAACAAAGGAATTAAAAATTGAAGTTTTGGGAGAGCGTTTAAATAAAGCATTAACCTCTAAAGTATTCGAGCTACAGAAATATCGCTCAGAGTTTTTTGGAAGATTGCAATCTATTTTAGGAGATAGGCAAGATATCAAGGTTGTTGGAGATAGATTTATTTTTGAGTCTGAGTTGCTATTTGATTCAGGATCAGCTTCATTGCAATTTGAAGGCAAAGAAAAATTAAAGCAAATTGGCCTCACTCTAAAAGAAACTACAATGAACATACCTGATGATATTGACTGGATTATTCAGGTAGAGGGACATACAGATAAAAATCCAATTAATACACCACAATTCCCATCAAACTGGGAACTTTCTACAGCTAGGGCCAATACTGTTTTGAAATTATTACTTGAATTAGGCTTTAATCCTCAGCATTTATCCGCAGCAGGATACGGAGAGTTTTATCCTATTTCAGAAGGAGAATCAGCTAAAGATCTTCAGCAAAATAGAAGAATTGAACTGAAATTAACATCTCGATAACTGCCATAAATTAAACATGAATTACCTTTTAAAAAGAACAATGATTTCCAATATTTTCATATTTCTAACTGTTTTAATTTCATTCAATGTTTATGCCGCGTGTGATGATCAACCTGCAAATGAAGTTGATTGGACAAATTGCAATTTTATCGAGCAGCTTGATTTATCAGGCGTATCACTTGCTAGCGCCCAAATGACAGGTGTTAACTTGGCACTTGTAAATCTAGAAAAATCTCAAATAAACAACGCTAACATGTCATACGGAAATTTTATTTTAGGAAATTTTAATAATTCCAATTTGTTTTCCTCTAATTTGCAATACGCTAATTGCAACAATACAAATTTTGATAACGCTAATCTGGCCAAAGTGAATTTTGAAGGAGCAAACCTATTTATGGCCTCTTTTAAGGGAGCTAATTTGTTTGAAGCCAACCTTACTGGAGCAAATATCACTAATGCAGTTTTTGATGAGGCAAATCTATCTAATGCAATTTGGGTTGATGGTAAGAAATGTGTTCTGGGATCGGTTGGACAATGTGACTAAACTTTTCAAGAAGAAATAAGCTATTTTATCCTCCGTGTGACAGAGACTCTACCTCTAATTCATAGGTTTTTGATTTAAACTTTAGCTAGTAGCATCTAACAGCTCAACCCAATGTTTTACAGGTATCTTAGTGCCACCTTGAAGGTGCATTAAGCAGCCAATATTGCTAGTTACAATAATCTCTGGTGTTGATTTTTGCAGGTTTCTTAATTTATTAATCTTTAATTGCTTTGATAGTTTAGGCTGAAATATAGAATAAGTTCCAGCAGAGCCACAACAAAGATGGGAGTCAACTACATCTCCAAGCTTATAGCCAAGTCCACTTAATATAGACTCAACTAGCCCCTTTAGACTCAGACCATGCTGCAATGTGCATGGCTCGTGGTAAGATATAATCTTTTTTTCTAGTTCTAATTTAGATAAATTTTTGTCTACCAAGAACTGAGCAATGTCCATAGTTTTATTAGCAACTGCTTGAGCCTTCTTGTGGTATGGATCAGATTCATCAAACATTGACGGGTAATCCTTAACCATAACTCCACAACCACTTGCACTTGAAATTATAACCTCAGCCTCAGCCTCAAGCCATTTATCAATGTTATATTTAACTTTACTTAACGCATCATTTGTTGCGCTTAAGTGATGGTCAACAGCCCCGCAACATTCTTTTTGCGGAGTTTCTATAGCATCATAACCAAGCTTTGATAGGATATTTTTTATACTATGATTTATATTTGGAGCTAGTGTTGGTTGTACACATCCGCCAAGAAGTAGCACTGTGCCATGAACGTTCTTTATTTTAGTTAGCTCGCCTTTGGCTCTTGAGTGCCTTAATATAATCCCTACTGAATTGAACAACAAAGGTGTGGTTAAAAATTTACGAACAGTGAATCGATATAATTTTTGCCATAGAGGTCTCTTTGGCTCAATAAGCTCTCTACCAATATCTAATAGGTTGCCATACTCCACTCCGGATGGACAGGTTGTTTCACAAGAACGACAAGTTAAGCATCGATCTAAGTGCTGCAAACTAGAATCAGAAAAATCATTACCTTCAAACGCGGATTTAATTAAATAAATTCTCCCTCTTGGTGAGTCAAGCTCATTACCCAATAACAGATATGTTGGACAGGTTGCCAAACAAAAACCACAATGTACACATGATTTTAGTATTTTATCGGCTCTTTTGCCGGCACGGGTTTTGACTAATTCATTTGATATTATTGTTTGCATTTGTTTTTTTTGTTAAATGAAAATTCCTTTTGGGTCAAAAACCTCTTTTAACTTATTTTCGATGTCTCTATGTAGTTGTGATGTCGCTAATTCTAGCTTTTTAGAAAGCATCATTTTGTCTACATAAGTTTTTGGCAGCACTTTAAGAGTGACTTGAGTAATTAATGCAACCTTGCCCATAGACCCAACCAACAATCTAGACACATCATAACCAGCAACGTTTTTCATCACCTGACCACCAAAATTTAATATATCGCCGTCTCCAGATATCATTTGAACCCCAAGCACATAATCAGAAAAATTAGCCCCCCCTTGTGCATATGCAGAACCAACACTTTTAACTCCTTCAACTACTAAAAAAGGTAGCGCTTGATTGTTGTTTTTTAGTAGCTCTTGAGTTTCATTGATTGAAGTTCCGGCCTTAAGAGTTATAACCAGCTCCTCGGGATGGTATTTAACAACCCCTGAATAATTTTCCATTCCTAAAACTGACGGCCCGCTTTCTCCACTTGAAATATGCAAGCTTTCTGAACTTTTGATTTTTTGTTGCAGTGCTAGTATTTCTTCTTCCATTAAGAATGCGCCAAATTTGTTACAGAACTATTCGATAATCCTCCTGTCTCAACGCAACGGTTAAGGATTGGAATCGCCTTGCCTGGGTTAAGTAGAGATTCTGAATCAAATGCCTGTTTTATTTTTAAAAAAATATCTAACTCTTTTTCAGTAAACTGATGATACATAGCCTCTAATTTCTCAATACCAACACCATGCTCTCCGGTAATAGAGCCACCCATATCGACACTTAGTTTTGCTATATCGAGACCAAAATCTTCGGCTTTTTTCAGGTCGCCATCAATATTGCCGTCATACATTATCAGCGGATGAAGGTTGCCGTCCCCTGCATGAAATACGTTGGCAACTCGCAGTCCATAATTCTTACTGAGTTTGCTTATCTTTGCAAGCATCTCTCCAAGATGCCTTCTTGGAACAGTTCCATCCATGCAATAATAATCAGGTGAAATTTGGCCAATTGCTGGAAATGCTGACTTCCTTCCTTTCCAATAAGTTAAACGCTCATGTTCATTATTTGAGACTACCAAACTTCTAGCTCCAGATAAAATCTTGGTGACCACATCCAGTTCTGATTGCACCTCCTCCTCATTACCGTCAAGCTCGCACAGTAACAAAGCTTCGGCGTCTAACGGGTAACCAGCTTTTGTAAAATCTTCTGTGGCATGAATTGCAATCTTATCCATCATTTCAAGTCCTGCAGGGATAATTCCTGCCTTAATAATGTCTGCCACCGCATCTGCGCAATCACGGACAGTATCAAATCCTGCCATTACTACTCTAGCTAATTCAGGAGACTTGGTAAGTTTTAGAGTGACTTCTATAATTATGCCTAGCAGACCCTCTGAACCTGTCATCAGTGCCAATAAGCCCATACCATCATCTTGTCGAGATAAGACCAGCTCTTCCCCATCAATAGTAAGCATCTTGATGGATTCAACATTGTTAACGGTTAAGCCATACTTTAAGCAGTGAACGCCGCCAGCATTTTCAGCAATGTTGCCACCAATTGAGCAGGCTA
>Ga0187827_10006756_pt1 | contig 12975 bp, 12 predicted proteins | sample ETNtaG_39_FD_167969 | JGI IMG/M metagenome (GOLD analysis project Ga0187827, IMG submission 167969) | Marine microbial and viral communities from oxygen minimum zone, Eastern Pacific Ocean - ETNP2014_SV_150_PacBio MetaG (Illumina Assembly) | ecosystem: Environmental > Aquatic > Marine > Hypoxic... | reverse complement strand
CAACAAACAATCAATTACCAGTCTCAGTCGGAAATTATTTTGACTGTGCAAATTAATAATGGTCAACAAACATTGACCAACACATATACAAATCGTGGTAATTCAAATGGACCATTAAAGGCTGATGTAGCAGTATTAGAACGCAATTTCAACCAGCGTTTGACCCGTGTATTAACCGAAATATTAGCGACCCATAAAATCAACAGTTTTATCCATTAAGTGAAGGTTCTCCCTATGAAAACTATACCTAATATCATTTTTACGAGTATTATTATACTAAACTTAATATTTAGCGGTATGGCTAGATGCGCAGACAATACCGCCATTGATCCCACTAATATATATCCTAAAGTTAAACTCAAAACCTCTATGGGGACTATTGTAGTAGAGCTAGATAGAGTCAAATCTCCTATCACAGTCGATAATTTTTTAATGTACGTAGTTACAGGCGAATATGACAATACTATCTTTCATCGTATTGTTAGTGACTTTGTGGTACAAGGCGGGGGTTATGATATTGACTATACTGCTAAAAAGCTTAATGAAGACATAGTAAATGAGTCCGGCAACGGCTTAAAAAATGAAATTGGCACTATCGCCATGGCAAAAGAATCACGCCCTCACACAGCTAATAGACAGTTCTTTTTTAATATCAATGATAATACTAATTTAGATCCTGGTCGAAGATGGGGTTATGCTGTGTTTGGGGCTATTGTCGAAGGAGAGGAAGTGCTGGAAGCTATGGCACAAGTTAAAACAGATTATGACGAAGCACTAGGATGGGAAGATGTACCACTAGAGCCAGTAATATTAGAGAAAGCTACCCTATTACCAGCAGAATAATCCCAACATATTGACGTTTACTCGTGCTTTTAAGTCAACGACCCCGAGCTGTTTATTAATTAACCATAGCGCAAAACATAAGCAGTGTTTTTTTGACAAATAAGCATTTCTCTACGATAACTAAATATAGCGTTAATCATATTATTTTGTAACTTGTCCTCTCACTATTTCTCCGATGAGAATGAAATACAATCAGCCCTTTAAATGAGCCAATAGATTAACATTTTTCGGGTATTATTATTTACAATAGCATGGAAGCTCGAAAGGACTATTTATGATAATAGAGCAGTTTATCAACGATAAAATTCTGCAAACTACATCATATGTCAGTGCAGTTATCGATAGAACTCTGCACTACACAGAACTTGATCAGTTTATTCTCGATACAATGGAAGAATGGACTAGTTTAAATGTAGTAGATGAAACTCCTAGCAATGCCCATGAACGTGTGTTTTGGCACGTAATGCACGAACTCAGTTTACACGGTGCACAAGCCCTGCATCAAAACTTATTCTTTAAAAGTGAAATAAATACTTGTTTAGATTTTTTTAATGGCATTGGCAGTTATCCTATTGATTGCATAGGCTGGCGCCCAATAGCTTAATTTGTTCCAAGAAATGTTAATTATCTACCTCAACTAGTTGAAAGTTATTAATAAGTTTGACAATATTATTGTTTCTTCCCTTGAGTTACTGTTAATGCCAACATCCTCTTTTAAAGAAGCCATTTTAAATAAACGCATGTTAATCTGTGTATTTACAGGGTTTAGCTCTGGGCTGCCATTGTTTGTTCTTTATCAATTAGTGCCGGGTTGGTTACGCTCTGAAGGCGTCAGCTTAGCCGAAATTGGATTATTCTCCCTCATCGGTATTCCCTATGTTTGGAAGTTTATCTGGTCACCATTGATTGACAGGTATTCGCTGGGCCCATTAGGGCGCAGACGAAGCTGGATGTTAGTCACCCAAGTATTACTGTTGTTATCCATTGCAATTTTTGGTTGGGTCAATCCCGTTGTGAATATCTGGTCTGTGGCTTATTTGGCAGCAGGAGTCGCTTTTTTTAGTGCTAGTCAAGATATTGTGCTTGATGCTTATCGTCGTGAATTATTACCTGATCATGAATTAGGGCTAGGTAACTCAGTTCATGTACAAGCCTATCGTTTATCAGGCCTTGTCCCTGGTTCCTTAGCCTTCATTCTTGCCGATCATATTAGCTGGCAATCGGTATTTATTATTGTGGCCAGTTTTATGTTGCTAGGCATCTTATTGACACTTTTTATTAAAGAGTTGGATACTGGACATGATGCGCCAAAATCACTGCAAGAGGCTGTAATATTACCTTTTAAAGACTTTATTAATAGCAACGGAGTAAAATCTGCCGCTTACACGTTAGCTTTTTTAGTGTTTTATAAACTAGGTGATAATATGGCAACCGCTCTACAAACACCATTTTTTATTGATTTAGGCTTTAGTAAAACTGAAATTGGTGTCATTGCCAAAACATCCTCATTAATCGCCATGACCATTGGTATTATTGTCGGTGGCCTTGTTATGGTAAAGCTTAGTATAAACAAGGCACTATGGCTTTTTGGTTTAGTGCAAATAGTCAGCATCCTTGGTTTTGCTGCTCTTGCTGAAATAGGACATAACAACTATGCTCTTGCCATCACCATGGGCTTTGAGTATTTAGGCGTAGGCTTGGGTGCCGCAGCTCTTACAGCGTTTATTGCCAGAACAACTAACCCTGCTTTTGCTGCCACACAAATAGCTTTATTTACTGCGCTAGCCGTATTACCCAGAACTTTTGCCAACGCCACCACAGGCTTTATTGTTGAACAAATAGGCTGGACACAATTTTACTTTTTGTGCACAGCCCTAGCAATTCCTGGTATGGTAATGCTATGTAAAGTAGCACCATGGCATGAAGTTCAAGACAAAAACAAACAAACAATTCCTCAACAAATAGGCACTTAACATGCTAAGACTTTTCTTTATATTACCCATATTCATGTGCGCTATTTGGTGGTGGTACCTAAACCAACATGGCTACAGCTTAAGATCTGGTTTAAAAGGCTTTTTTTATATTCTTGGTTTTAATAGCGTTATCATCTTGTTTTTTGTGATAATGATTTATCTCACCCATTAATAATAAGTTAAAATGGTTAATTTACCATACGCTCATTAAATGCTTTAGCAAAACGCTGCGCCGCCTTATCATCCATATTAAAGTACAATGATGGCTCGATCAATTCTGCTTCCATTAGGGCAAATTGCTGACTTTTGTCAAGGCTAACTGCCCTGACAAAATCAAGTCGAGCATATAATGGCATTTCACCTACTTGTTGGCCAACAGCTAATAATGTCTCTTGAGCTTGTGATAACAAATCCGCTTCGGGTTCTATGCTTTTTAACCGACCACCATGCTCTTCCTGTACTCTAAAGTCATTTTCTTTTGGGGTTTTCAAAATCGCATGACTATAGGAACCATTAAAATAAAATAATGAAAATTCCCCTTCACTGATCACGCTTTCAATGAAAGGTTGCACCATAAATTCACTTTCACCAAAAACACTCAACAATTGCTCTGTGACGTTTTCAGCGGTGTTTTGATGTAACCAAAAAGTATTATCTGCATTGGCGCTAATCCTTGGTTTTATCACCAATTGCTGACAGTTAAAGTGTTTAAAAAAAGTATTCAGCTTTTCAGCTCTAAACTTTGAACACCATAAAGTCGAGACTATATTTACGTGTCGCTGGGCTAATGATTTTAAATAAACTTTATCTATATTCCACTTGACCGTTGTTAAGGAGTTTAGCAATACAGCGCTTGATTGTTCAATTTGCTCCAAGACTGAAATAAAGGCGCTAGCATCATCTTGATAATCCCAGGGACTACGTATAATAACAGCATCATAGCATTGCCAATTTATCTTGTTGGCACGCCATGAAATTAATTCTGTCTGCCAGCCTAGCTCTGCAAGGGGTTGAATAAGCAAATTATCATAACATTCAAAATCACTTAAATTATCCATGGTTAAAATAGCGCAACTTTTCATTTAACACCTCAATTGTATACAAAATACTTTCGATGATATTAACAAATAATACTAAAAATTTTAAGCCATGAACGTTTTATCCCCTTACTTTTTAAGTAAATATGCTAACATTAGCTTAATAACAATCACTTTGTGGAATAGTCATGCTCATCGTTGATCAAAAAATATTAGATGATATTAGCCGCGGTTTTTCTGTCCCTGCTCAACCTAAATTATTACTTAATTTACTCAAATTAATGGCCGAATCCACCCCTGATATTAACGCGATTGCTGACTGTATTAGTAAAGATATTGCCGTGAGTGCCGCGATTCTAAAAACGGTCAACTCTCCTTTGTATGGATTAAATCGCACCATGACCGATATTAAAATGTCAGTAAACTACATCGGCATATATGGTGTGATTATGTTAGTGACAGGGAGTTTACTAAAAAAAAGTTTTGATACAAACAACTGTAGCATTGACCTTGAAGATTTTTGGAAAATAACCTCTGCACTAGCAGATACAGCCATTAAACTAGGTAAAGTCTATAAGAGCCATATTCCTGTAGATAAATTTTTTAGCTTAGGGTTATTTCATGCCTGTGGTATACCCGTTATGGCAATGAAATATAAAAACTACCAATACGTTATCGATCAAGCGTATATGACACCTGAGCTTTCTCTTCCCAAAATAGAAGAGCAGCATTACCAAGTAAATCATGCCACTGTTGGTTACTTTGTTGCCAGTTCTTGGCGCTTACCAAAAGATGTTTGCCAAATTATTTTACAACACCATGAGCGTGACTACCTTGCTACAATTGGTGATCCAACCAAACAAGATTTATATGCTATTTTAAAGCTTGCTGAAAACATTATATCTCTTAAATATGTTGAGCGCCCCTCTGCAGATTGGTTGTACATTGAAGCTGATGTATTACGAGTTTTAGATATCAATAAAGATAATTTACCTGATATTATCAAACAAGCAAGCGAAGCTATATCATAATATATGACCAGTACTATTATCTATGACGGGTAGATGTTATTGGTAAATTTCGCCCAAGATAGAAGTAGCATTCGAAAATCTTCTAAACCACAAGACGCCATTTCATTCTGATCAAAATTTATATGTTCTGAAATTAACATATCTGACAACGGTTCAGCTCCATTTAAACTGGCATTAGTTTGAATTTCTACATCCGTTTGGCTAATCGCGACAGAGTATTCATGACCTGTTATAACAACTTCGCTCTGAAGACCTTTTTCAACTTGCTCAATTGCAGATAATAGTTGCGTCAGCTTATAACTATCATGCCCTAATTCAACTTCAATCCAAGGACCTACCACTTCATGTTCTAAAGAAAAGAGAGCCTTTGCTTCACCCGTGATTGCATCATGTAAAAATTCATATTCCATAAAGCTTACCATATTATATTGCTAACAAATTAATTGTAGCAAAAAAATCATCTATTAGGGTTGATAGGAAGAAGAACGTTCAATCTTTTATCTACAGTAAAATATAAACTGACAGTGTTTATCATAATAAATAGCAGCCATAAAAACTCGATAAACAATAGAATTGAAAACAGCCAAAAAGTGCTTGGTTTCATAATTGTTATCAGCATACTACCTCCTGAAAACACATGTAAATAAAATAACCATTGCCCATGCTTTTTATTCAAAAACTCATGCATGTGTGGAATATACTTCATGGCAGAAAAATCAGTTAAACAACGTTGCTGTAAGTGGGTATAACTTAAAAAAGGCAATATTTTTAATAGCATTCCTTGTATAACGGAGAATAAATAAAAATAAATAAAAAGACTGATCAATAATAAAGTCTTCCTTTGTAAAATAGCCTTTGAAAGGTAATCATTGGGAATATAATACAACACAGTCAATACCAACAAACTTAAAGCTGACAATTGCCAATACTGTATACTCGTATCAGGTATCTTTCGTTTTCGTTTTTTTATTACCCAAAGTAGGCTTAATGCAAAAATAGCATGCAAAAAAACTAATAAATTCAACGCAATTCTTTCTTGAAAATAAGAAACAACCAAGCAAGTAAATATAGCTACTGGTATAGAGCAAGTAATATTGGAAGGAAAGCTAGGAGCAACATGAAACATGGGAATAACCTGAAAACTAACCGCAATAATAAGCAATCCAGCCCAGCCAAAAAGCCCTAAAATAGCATGAATATTCGTTAGCTGTTTACTTACAACTAAAAGGGAAAAGTCATCGCCCAAAAACCATAGTTGAGTTCGACTAAGTAGAACGAGTCCGATTATCACCACTAGAAACAGAGAAAAAATTGACAACCTCAAGCCGGTGATAGCACTTCCCTGACCTAGCTTTTTAACCAAAACCCAAGCTACTGCGCCAATATATAGAAGAAAACAAACGCTGAGTAAAAAAACACTGAGAAAAAAGAGCATAGTACTTGGCCAGAGAAAATTAGCAATTAAAGATAAAGTCCCTACCACTAGCAAAGCATGACAACTACTGGCTATCAAACGCGGCTTTGCTATACCAATGCCACCAATCACAGGGAGTAGTTGTAATAATGCTCCCATCATAACCATAGTGATAAACCCTAAAGTAAAACCATGAGTCAATGCTAACATGCTTGGCTGCCAACGACTTAACCATAGAGATTCACCTGAGTAAAAAATAAGACTTGCTGATAGTAAGACAAAAAGAGGAGCGCTTATAAAAAAGCGAAATGGAAGATCTATAGGTGGCAAGGCATTAAAAGACAAACCTGAACTATTCATTCATTAATCCCCTGATGCCCTTTAATAATCTGTTCAAACGACGGAGCATCTCTTAGGTGATAAATATACAAGGTAATGTTATCGTTAGAATGCACCTCACAGTGATATGCTAACCCCGCATCAACAAGCTTTTTATACAGTGGGAAAGGTTCTCGTCTATGCTTTATTCGTAAGCAACTGTTTTCAGCTAATGTTGATAAGCTTTGTAAAATAGCAGACATTGGCTCTGGTGGCGCCAAATCACTAACATCTAAAGAAATTATCTGCATAAGTATTACTCAGAATTACGCATTAATGAACGCTATGATACTGACTTAAAAGCATCAACAATTTTGTTACCATCGCTGACATGCTCAGCCATCATAGGGTAAAGCATCATTTCTTCTTTCATATTATGCTGCTGCATCATGACCATTAAGGTTTCTGACAATCCCAAATATTCATCCTTTACTTTCGCTGCGAGGGCATTGTCTAACTCTTGCACTAAAGCACGCATTTGCTGGTGTTCCATGCGCATGACTTGAGTCGGTCCTGCGATCATACCGGTTGCCTGTTCAAACTTAGGAAATAAGATATCTTCTTCTTGATTAAAATGTTGATTTAATTCTTGTGCAAAACATTGCCATTTTTCTAATGCTAAAGGCCAGTTTTGTTGGGCAACTGCTGATTCAGCTTCTGAGAAAACATCATCACATTCACGGTGCTTTGCGGTCATATATTCAGGGATGGTATTCATAGAAGATCCTGCATGGAAGAGTATTTATATAGTGAGTCTATTTTAATAAGTATTAAGTATTTTCAGCTATTTCAGGTCAACATGCTTTGACTTAAATTAAGAAAAAATAAAATAACTTAATCATAGTTATTGAATATTTCATCATTTCGAGCAGTGTTCTGTTCGCTAATGAACTTAGTCTTACCTGTAAACCCTAGATCTGGAGCAGTCTATAATAACGCTGGCATTTTAATGCAAAATAATCTTAAATAGCCCTAACAGTCAATTTTACCCATCGCACTCACTGATTAATTGGTTTGATACTGATATAAATAGGATAAAAATGAAATACAAAGGAAGCTGCCATTGCCAAGCGATCACTTTTGAAGTTGACTCTACTAACGTAGTTGAAGTTGAACGTTGCAATTGCTCTATTTGCAGCAAATCAGGTTTTTTGCATTTAATCGTGCCATTAAGCAAATTTTCTCTCCTATCAGGCGAAGAGGCTATCAGCACTTATACCTTTGGTTCTGGCGTTGCAAAGCACACTTTTTGCAAGTATTGCGGGATAAAACCCTTTTATATACCTCGCTCAAACCCTGATGGTATTGATATTAATATTAACTGCTTAGAAACAAAACCCCATACTATAAACACAGTCGATTTTGATGGAAAAAATTGGGAAGATAATGCAGAAAAATTAAGTCACAAGAGCAAAGAGTAAGTTATTTAATTACTGTTTATACTAGGAACACTGCCTGGTTTTAAATCTAAGAAAAAACATCTTGAATAAAGTTTAAACAGTAAAAATTCTAACCTACAAGAGAAATATTCACCGCCATTTAATGGATTCTCCAAGCGTAGCAATGTTATAAGAAACCTATTGCTAATAGCAGAAACGGTTACATCTGATAAATGAAGTGTATATATTAAGTGCTAAGCACCATAATAAACGCACGGTTAGGCCGCCATAGGTGAAAAAACATACCAGCTTAATGGCTGTAGCCAACCTGCATAAACGAATTATCGCTTGGCAAACAACTATACAGGCGCCTATTGGCTTTCATTTATCATTAATGATTATTTTTAACCCCTAACAAATTACAAATATCTTGGGTGATCACTTCTATTTTACAGGCATCAATAGGGGCGATAAAAATCGTATCATCACCTGCTAAAGTGCCCAATATTCCTGCTGCTTCCCCCATGCTATCGAGCATTCTTGAAATCAAAGGTGCACCACCAATTCCTGTTTTAACAATAATTTGCATACCATTATGCTTAACACTTAATACCACAGACTCGATTGAGTGCTTTGACTTGGGCACAGCGAGCTCGTCAGGTAAAATATAGATCATTTCGTTGTTAGCATTGCGGGTTTTAACCGCGCCTAATTTAGATAGTAAGCGAGAGATTTTAGCTTGAGACATATTATCAAAGCCTTGCTCAGATAATGCTTGGGCTAACTGGCCTTGCGAGCCGTAGCACTGCTCTTTTAGCAAACGTTTAAATGCCTGCACTAAATTTGATTCATTTTCTTTTCTAGGTGTGGTCATTTCAGCAACATCTCACAGAGTAAGTACAATTAAGATGACACTATTCTACACGATTTCACAGCAATTGGCAGAGCTTGCTTGACTGTACATATAGACTAGCGCAGAATTCTACAGTCAAAAATGTTTTAACATTAGGGTCTGTTGATCTTTCACGGTTAAATTTTGTTCGAGATATAAGCTTGTTAATTGAGGCGAGTAGTGTGTAGTTTAGTCACTCTAAGTCAATACAACTCAACAAAGCGTAAAACGCTTTTAGCCAAATCCTTCGGACAGCGTTTGTTGGTCATTTTTACGGTGTTATCGCCTTTTTATGTGGAATAACTACATGACAAAAGCACTGCCTTGTATAAAGCCCCTACAAACTGCTGCAAAAAAATCTCGAAAGATCAACAGACCTTATCGTAACAATTAATAATTTAAAAAATACTGGAACGTACACTATGAAAAAAATCGCTCTTTCATTCCTAGCGACAACACTAACACTTAGTCCAAATACTGTGTTAGCCGATGAAGGTATGTGGCAACCAAACCAATTACCTACTATTGCAAAGCAGCTTACTAAAGCCGGCTTAAAACTAAACCCAAATGATTTAACAGACTTAACAGGTTTCCCTATGGGAGCTATTGTTAGTTTAGGTGGTTGTACGGCTTCATTTGTATCGGATCAAGGGCTAGTTGCTAGTAACCACCACTGTGTTTATGGTTCAGTTCAATACAACTCTAGTGCTGAAAATAACTTACTTAAAAATGGATTCTTAGCAAAATCATTTAAAGAAGAGCTACCGGCAACACCTGGCAGCCGCATTTATGTTACCGAAGAAATTAACGAAGTAACGAAACTGGTAAAATCAGGTTTAACCGATGCTATGTCAGGCAACGAGCGTTATAAGACTATTGATAAAAACTCAAAATCTTTAGTCGCCGAGTGTGAAAATGATGATAGATACCGTTGTAGTGTGGTCAATTTTCACGGCGGTCTTGAGTATTATTTATTTAAGCAACTCACAATTCGTGATGTCCGTTTAGTACATGCTCCTGCAAGCAGCATTGGCAAATATGGCGGTGACATTGATAACTGGATGTGGCCACGTCACACTGGTGATTATGGTTTTTACCGTGCCTATGTAGGTAAAGATGGTCAACCGGCTGATTACAGTGATGATAATGTACCTTATCAACCTAAGCATCACTTAAAAGTGAATAAAAGCAGTGTTGATGATGGCGACTATATCATGGTGTTAGGATACCCTGGCAGAACCAATCGCTACCGCACAGCTTATGAAGTTGAAAATCAATTTACTTGGGTTTATCCACAAGCAAAAGCTTACAGAGAAGAAGTAATAGATCTAATTCACCAACATTCAGAAGTGGGTAGTGAAGCGCGCATTAAATATGAAGGTACTTTAGCAGGTTTAGCTAATTACGCTAAAAACTATGGTTCTATGATCCATAGCTACGACAAGGGGACTTTTTATGAACGCAAGCAAGAGCTTGAGACAAAACTAACAGCATGGTTAAATAGCGATACCAAACGTCAATCAAAATATGGCCAAGCTTTAACAGGCTTAAATAAATTACTTAAAAGGGAAAACGCACAACAAGCACGTGATCTTATTTTAGGTTACTTACGTTATAGCAAAATGTTAACTACGGCTAACCGCCTATATCGATTAGCTATTGAGAATCAAAAACCAAACATTGAACGTGAACATGGTTATCAAGAGCGCGATATTGCACGTTTTGAGCAAAGCATGAAAGCGGTAAACCGTCGCTATGATGCAAACATTGATCAAGAAATTGTAGTTGCTATGCTCACTCATTATGTTGCTTTACCTAAAGCTGAGCGTGTCAGTTCAATTGACAAATTCTTCGGCTTAACCAATAGCACAACACAAAATTTTAATGAACAAAAGCTACGTAAAAAATTAGCTAGCATGTATAAAAGTACAACACTTGATTCACAACAGCAGCGTTTAACATGGATGAGCAAAAGTGTTAGTGACTTTGAACAAAGTGAAGACCCTTTTATTCAATTAGCCGTCACAAGTTTTAAAGAGCGCAAAGCGATTGAAGATAAAGCTAAAGAATTAGCGGGGAATATTCAGGCATACCGTCCTAAATATATGGAAGCATTAATTGCTTACTTTAACGATAACAACTTACCGGTATACGCTGATGCTAACAGCACATTACGTATTACGTACGGTAATGTTAAAGGCTACTCTCCTCAAGATGGTTTAACCGCGACACCATACACGACCTTAGAAGGGATTGTGGCTAAAGATACTGGCGTAGCACCTTTTGATGCTCCTAAAAAGCAACTTGAGTTAATTAATAGAAAAGCCTATGGCGAGTATGCCAAAAAATCTCTTGGTTCAGTACCAGTAAACTATTTAGGTACGCTAGATATCACAGGCGGTAATTCAGGTTCACCAACCTTAAACGACAAAGCTGAATTTGTTGGCCTAGTGTTTGATGGCGTTTATGAAAGTATTATTGGCGACTGGGACTACGATACTAAACTTAACCGTTCAATTCATGTTGATATTCGTTACATGCTTTGGGTAATGGAGCATGTTGACGGCGCAACAAACTTAATTGAAGAAATGGATATTGTCGAATAACATCTTCAATAACAGCGATAAAAAAATCCGACAATTAGTCGGATTTTTTTTATCGCATTAACTAGCTAGTCAATGCTTGCCATTTTTTCATGGCGTCTGCTTGTCCGTTTTTAGCTTTAATGTACAAATTAAGTATTTTCAATTCATTGCTTTGTTTTGATTCTAACGGCTCCGCCAATACTTCAATTAATGAGACACCAGAGCACTGTTGAAAGTTAGCGAAACAGAGCTTAAACTCGGTTACCGTTTGACAAGTTTTAGATTGGCCTTGATAGGCAGCAACAATATGGTGAACATCAAAGCTTTCATCATTACAGTGATATATAGCATTATTGCCACTTTTTCCTAAATGAAAAACATTATTCCGCATATATATTATGGTGACATCAGTTCTATCTTTTAGAAAATGAATCAGCTCATTTAACTGAAAATGAAAACCACCATCGCCAATAATAACCACTGCACGTTCTTGCCTTGCAAGGGGAACATCACCTTGTTCTTTTATTTTTTGGGCCACTACGCGGGCATAAGGCAATGCTGTTCCCATTGCCCCATACCAAGGGTTAGTTAGCCATGAGCGCCCTAATGCTGATCCTCGTACTTTTAAGCTATAACTTGCAAAGTATGAATTACCTACTTCAGGCAAATACACCAATGGCATAGGTTGCTGTGCCTGTATTTCATTTAACGTGGCAGCAAGGTTATTAAAATCTATTTTGTCCATCTCATCTACAGCAGGTGGTGAATCGTTAATAGCTTGAAAAGTAAACCTTTCAATATTACTTTTTAATAATAGCTCAAAGACTTCAATTAAATCCTTTTCTAGTAGAGCCCCTCCCTTTAGCAAGGTTTTATTGACAAAACTCTCTACCTTGTGAGTCCCTGTTGCAAAAGCAATATTACAATCTTGTGCAAAAATACTCGTGGCAACATCAATAATATAATCAACTTCTCGCTCAATATAGTCTCGCTCAGCTGTTTGGGTAAAAACACCGTTATAAGCACCTAAACATAAAGGTTCATATTCATCAAACAAACCTTTAGCAAACCAAGAGGTTGCATAAGGAATATTAAACTTATTGGCAAATTCAATAACAAGTTTTTTAAGCTTTTGATTATGTTTAAGTTTATCACCAAGATATAAAAGCGGCTTTGCAGACTGCACTAATTTATTTTCAATATTGGCAACCACAAGCTCACTCCCTGCCAAAACATTTGTGCCACAGCAAATATTCTCTACAGCGCTAGGGAGCTTAATCGGTTGGGTTTTAGCAAATACTTGATCACGTGGTACTTCAATAAATACAGGTTGTTTATTTTTATAGGCTTCAGCTACAATTTGATAAAAACATTGCCCTGCCAAATTGGGGTGGCCTTCAAGTCGTTGGCCTTGTAACCTTTCCACTCTCATACCTAGTGCAG
>Ga0187827_10006752_pt1 | contig 12978 bp, 12 predicted proteins | sample ETNtaG_39_FD_167969 | JGI IMG/M metagenome (GOLD analysis project Ga0187827, IMG submission 167969) | Marine microbial and viral communities from oxygen minimum zone, Eastern Pacific Ocean - ETNP2014_SV_150_PacBio MetaG (Illumina Assembly) | ecosystem: Environmental > Aquatic > Marine > Hypoxic... | reverse complement strand
CATCTGTTCCATCCGGACCAACAGCCACCTCCAGACCAGTGGTAGTGCCGACCGCAGTCCCCACACCGACGGCAATCCCTGAGCCATCCGGACTGAAGCGCGGCGGCTCTCTAAAGGTGGTGATGGGGGCAGACCACAACGGGTTCGACCCGCCGCTTCTCCTCGGCATGCCCGATGTGATTGTCACCCAGCACACCAACGACAATCTATTGATGCGGCAGAACGACCTCGCGCTGAAGCCGATGCTGGCTGAGTCATGGGAGGCCAACGATGACCTGACTCAGTACACGTTCAAGCTGCGCGAGGGCGTAAAATTTTCCCACGGCAGGGAGTTCACGGCGGACGACGTAGTCCACAGCTTCAAGCGGTTGCTCGATCCTGAGGTAGGGTCCCCGGCCCGGTCCACCCTTGAGATCATCACGGACGTCGTTGCCGTCAACGACCACACGGTCCGCTTCGAACTCGTCGGCACCAACGCCTTCTTGCCGGATACCATGTCAATATATCAAGCCCGGATCACTCCCTCGGACATCGATGCTGGACAGCTGGCTGTCCAGACGTTTGGAACTGGCCCTTTTATCATGACTGAGCACGTGTCCGGCGAGCGCACGGTTATGGAACGCAATCCAGACTACTGGGAGATCGGCACCCCCTACCTCGACGAGCTGGTCTTCATCTATATGCCTGAGCCTGAAACGCGGGTCGAGGCGCTCAAGACCGGCGCGGTGGATGCCTATTATAAGTTGGATGCCCTGAGCGTCGCGGGTCTCGAGGCCCATCCCGACACCAAAGTGGCGGAGACGGCCAGCGCATCCTACATGAACATAGCAATGGACATGAGGGTCGAGCCGTGGGACAACAAGCTGGTGCGGCAGGCCATGCAGGCCGCGACCGACCGGGAAGCGATCCGCAAGGCATCCCTCTTTGGGAAGGGCGCAATCGCCTATGACCATCCGATTCCGCCCAATGACCCGCATTTTGCGGCGGATGTCAAAGTGCCGACCTACGACCCCGCGCGGGCGAAGGAACTTCTGGCGGAAGCCGGATACCCCGACGGGCTTGAAGTTACCCTGTTTACGGCCTCAGTGGGGGCACCCATGGTCGAAATGGCGGTAGCACTCAAAGAGTCGGCCGCACCCGCTGGTTTCACGATCAACATCGAGCGGATGCCCGAAGACCAGTACTGGGCCAGTGTATGGATGACGGAGCCGTTCACCACCGTTTACTGGAACGGCCGGACCCCGGACCTGGCGCTGAGCATCGTGTACCACTCGGATGCCGAGTGGAACGAGTCGCGGTACTCCAACCCTGTGCTTGACGATCTGATCCTCAAGGCCCGGAGCCAGACCGACCTGGAGGACCGCAAGGAGACCTACGCGGAGATTCAACGCATCCTGATCGAAGACGTGCCGCGCATTCTCCCGGTGTTCCAGCCATACTTCGTGGGCTTGCGCAACAACGTGCGTGGTGTGGAAGCCCATCCAAACGGCTGGCTGATCCTCAATAACGCGTGGATTGACAACTAGGAGGTTCCCGATCCGGTCCTGGTGGATGGAAATTCACCAGGTATGTACCCTTTCGCACGCTCCCCTTTGGTAAGGGGAGCGTGCGAATCCCTCCCGTCTTGCGAAAGGGAAGACCATGTCGGGCTCCGATTGGGCGGGGTCGAGGGTCTCGATAAAGTTGGAGACAGGGGTCCCGGGCTAGGCATTAAAACTAGCTGACAGCAGACCCGGGCGGGCCTCACCAAGAGCCTCTGTTTGAGGCTGGAGCCTCTGTATGTTGCGATTTATTCTCAGGCGTTTAAGCCTGATCGGAGTCACCTTGCTGGTGGTCTCCTTGGCCATCTTCTTGGTGACCGAGATACTGCCCGGTGACGTGGCGACGATGATCCTGCGCCAGGGGGCGACCGAGGAAAACCTGGCAGTTGTCCGCCGCGATTTGGGTCTGGATCGCCCGGCCCACGAGCGTTACCTGAGTTGGGTCGGGAGCGCCGTCCGCGGCGACCTTGGTGACTCTTACAAACAGAAAAGACCAATTACCGAGGTCGTGAGACCGAGGCTTTCGAACTCTGCGATTCTTGCCGTCTTCGCGTTTCTGGTGGCCGTCCCGGCGGCGGTGATCATCGGGGTCTGGACTGGCGTGCGTCGAGACACCTGGGGAGACCGGGCCATAAGCATCGGAAGCTTGGTGGCCATCTCGCTGCCGGAGTTCGTGACGGCGGTGCTGCTCATCGTCATCTTCTCCTCGACTCTGGGTTGGCTGCCCTCCTCGAGCATCATTCTCCCCGGAACCAGTCCCCTTACGAGGCCCGAGATCTTGGTGCTGCCGGCGCTAACTTTGACCGGCGTCCTGTTCGCCTACATCATGCGAATGACCCGGGCAAACGTGATCGAGGCAATGCAGTCGAACTACGTGCGCACGGCGATTCTCAAGGGCCTTCCCATGCGGCGGGTGCTCTTCCGTCACGTTGTGCCAAACGCGATGCTGCCGACCATCAGCGTGATCGCGGCGAACATCGGCTGGATGCTTGGGGGGCTCATCATCGTGGAAAACGTCTTCGCCTATCCAGGGCTCGGAAGGTTGGTGTTGGAAGCAACCCAAAGCCGTGATGTCCCGCTGTTGCAGTCCGTGACCCTGCTCATCGCTGCGACCTTCGCCTTCAGCAACCTGGCTGCCGACCTTTGCTACGCCGCCCTCAATCCACGGATCAGGTACGCATGATGGCGGCACAATTGTTGAGAGGAAGATTCCGGGAAAGGGCACTCCGCGCCGGCAGCCGTTGGGGAGCCGCGACAAGGAGGGCGGTCCGGAACGAGCTGGGTTTGGCGCTCCGCACGACGGCGGGGAGGATTGGACTGCCGTTGGTGCTGCTTTATCTAACCCTGGCTCTCATCGGCTCGTGGTTGGCGCCTTACTCCGCAACCGAACAACATTTGGATCGCCAGCTTGAGGCGCCGTCCTGGCAATTCTGGCTCGGCACCGACCAGTTCGGACGCGACATATTGAGCCGTGTCATGTCCGGAGCGGGATCCATCATCAGCATGTCCGTCGCCGGCGCAGCCTTGGGTATTATCCTGGGCACCGTGGTGGGGATGAGCAGCGGCTACAAAGGCGGAAAGACCGATGAGATAGTCATGCGCGTGATGGACGGGCTGATGTCGTTCCCATCTTTGCTGCTGGCCCTCCTCGTCCTGACTACCCTCGGCGCCAGTTGGCAGAACATCGTGCTAACCATTGGGATCGTGTTCACGCCAGGCGTGGCGAGGGTGATGCGGAGCGCCACACTCACGCTGAAAACTATGGAGTTCGTCCAGAGCGCGCGTTTGCGGGGTGAGCCGGCGCCGTACATCATCTTCATGGAGATACTGCCCAACACCGTGCCAGTCCTGGTGGTGGAGGCGTCCGTGCGCCTCAGCTACGCGATTCTGCTCGCGTCTTCCCTTGGGTTCCTCGGTCTCGGCGTGCAGCCGCCTTCGCCCGACTGGGGCCTGATGATCAGCGAGAGCCGTCGATTCATAGTAGATGCCCCCTGGGTCGCGCTGGTTCCCGCGGGCGCCGTTGCCTCCCTGGTCGTGGGCGTCAACCTTCTCTCAGATGGTCTCAGACAAGCGCGGGGACTACCAAAACGGGAGGACCGTGATGAGTGAGCAGCCGAACGAATTTGCTCCGCTGGTCGAAGTAGACCGGCTGGCGGTTACATTTCATACGCCGCGCGGCACGGTCCGCGCGGTGCGCGAGGCGACTTTCGAGGTCCGACGAGGTGAGGTTCTGGGCCTTGTCGGCGAGTCGGGATGCGGGAAGTCAACCGTCGCCTTTGCGATGATGGGCTATCTGCCGGGGACAGCGCATGTGGACGGCGCGATTCGCTTCGAGGGCAAGGACATTGCCCGTCTGCCGACATCCGAGCTACGCCTGCTCCGTGGTAACCGGGTCGCCATGGTCTACCAGGACCCAGCCACCTCACTGAATCCCACCATGCGGATCGGTGCGCAGGTGGAAGAGGTGCTGCGTGAGCACTTGCGATTGGATTCGAGGCAAGCCCAGGCCCGGACGGTGGAGCTATTCGAGAGCGTCGGCCTGGCTGATCCTGAATGGATCGGCAAGCGTTATCCGCATCAACTGAGCGGCGGGATGCAGCAACGGGTGGTGATCGCGATCGCGCTGGCCTGCGACCCGGACCTGCTAATCATGGACGAGCCCACCACAGGTCTCGACGTTACGACGGAGGCGACCATCCTCGATCTGGTGGTCGACCTGAAGCAACGGGTGAACGCCGGCATCCTGTATGTGAGTCACAACCTGGGTGTGATCGCGCGGGTCGCCGATCGCGTGGTGGTTATGTATTCAGGCCAGACCGTCGAGCAGGCGCCCGTTGGGCCGCTGTTCAAGGACCCAAAACATCCCTACACCACGGGGCTGCTAAGCTGTGTGCCCACGCCTCCCGGGGAGAGTGGGTCGGTCACCCAGCTCAGCAGCATTCCTGGCTCCGTCTATTCCGCCAGCAAGCAGGCCGGCGAAGCTTGTCTGTTTGCGTCCCGGTGCCCAATTGCGCGTGACTCGTGTCAATCGGAGACGCCCGAGATGATCGACGCGGGAGGCGGCCACCAATCGCGCTGCTTCTTCTGGAATGAGGTCGGTTCGGAGATATGGGGCGAGACGACGGATCGGGATGATCGCCGCCGTAACGGTGAGTCCAAGCCGGTGCTCGTTGCAAAAGGGCTGAGACGGTTCTACGGCCGTTGGCAACGGAAATATGTACTCGTCGGCCCCCGGGTGCGAACACCGGTCCGAGCAGTAACGGACGTCGATTTCGAGGTTGAGGCTGGCCGGACGCTGGGTATCGTCGGCGAGAGCGGCTGCGGCAAGACCACCGTCGCACGGGTTGTGGTCGGCCTGGTCCCGCAGGATCGTGGCGAGATCCGGCTGCGCGATGAGGAACTCGCCCGGCGGGTTGGAGACCGGACCCGCGAGCAGCGCGCCGCGCTGAGGATGGTGTTCCAGAACCCAACGGCTTCGCTCAACCCAAGGCTTCCCACGCGCCATGCGATCATTCGATCTTTGAGGAAGTTCGCGCGCCTGGGCCGTCATGATAGCCGTGAGCGTGCTGTGGAATTGATGCAAGCCGTTGGGTTGGGTCCTGCGTATCTGGACCGCCACCCCGGCGAACTCAGTGGCGGCGAGCAGCAGCGGGTGGCATTGGCGTCCGCGTTTGCGGCCAATCCCGCTCTCATCGTCGCCGATGAGGCGGTTTCGGCACTGGACGTGTCCGTCCAGGCCCAAGTGCTCAATCTACTGGGAGAGCATCAACGTGAAAACGGCACCTCGTTCATCTTCATATCCCACGACCTGGGCGTGGTGCGCTACGTTTCTGATGATATCCTGGTGCTCTATGCTGGGCATGTGGTGGAATCGGGACCGGCGGAATGCGTGCTGAGCGCACCGTCACACCCGTACACGGAGACGCTTCTTTCGGCCGCTCCTGTCCCCGATCCGGATGCCGCGCCGAACCCCATCCGGCTTCCCGGCGCCGTGCCGACCCTCCGGGAGCGGTTCCGCGGCTGCTCGTTCGCCGGGCGCTGTCCCCGCAAGGTAGGACAGATATGCGACGATACGCCGCCACCCACCCGGTCTGGGCCAGATTCCTCCGACCATCTTATTTGCTGCCATATTTCAGTCGAGGATCTCAAGTCGATGCAGCGGGGGAAAAGCGCGGTCGCCAGCTAGCCGGCGGCTGCGTAAAACGCGTCCAATAATTCATACCTGGGTCAGAGCTGGGAGTGCGACGCCGATATGTGCCGGAAGGCGTTGGCCTTGGGGACAGATGTAGCTGATGGTGGCAGTGTTATAGACAAAGCGATCTTTGAAGTAAGGTCCTTGGACGCCGGCGTGGTAGCGCTCGGGCATGACGAACACGTCACCTCGGCGTTCGCCAGCTATGTTAGAAACCGGTATCCGGCCAGAAGGCGGCATAACGGCAAATAGAGGGAATGTGTAAGCCTCCGTGAGGTAAAGTGTCAAGGGCGGCGGGAAAGTTTACCGGCGTGTCAGAAGAACTTCCTAATCTGTACACCGCAGGCTGCGACGTGGGAAGCATCATCACCGTTGGACACGTCGGCGGGCTGTCGGCGGCGCTCACCACCGGCCGGATCGCCGGCCGGGCGGCGGTTGCTTGTGCGCGGGCGGCTAGCACCGCTGCGGGACCATACGGATGTAACCGGGGAAGTGCGGCCGCCAATCCGGGTAGGACACCTATCCGGTGGAGGCTACGGGGCAGCCCCATTCAGCCAATAGGCTAGAATACCGGAAGGAGGAAGGCATGTTAAAAAGAGAGATCACGTTCGGAGAACTTACCGTAGGCTCCGAAGCAATGGAGCCCATGGAGGTGGAACTCACTCCCGCGCTGGTCCAGTGGTACGCCCATGCCCTGGACAGCCCCAACGACGACTGGTACCGCTACGGCTCTCCTTTGGGGGAGCCCATCGTGCCGCCGGCGGTAATCGAGAACCTGGCCTTGTGCAGGGCCTATCGCATCAGCGCTCCCGGTGGCAACGATCACGCCTGGTCGGAGGTGCAACATATAAAGCCAGTGAAGGTGGGCACCACAATTCGCACCGAATCAATCACCACCGACAAGTACGAGAAGCGTGGCAAGTTTTATGACGTGTGGGTAGTCACCGTACGGGACGAAAGCGGCGACGAGGTGATGGTGGCCAAGTACTCCGAATGCGCTCTGCCCGAGGGGCAGAAGGTCCGATACCGCTGACCGGCCCCAAGGAATGAATAGCTAACGGTCCACAGACACGGGTGGCCAACGCTGATGCGGGTACCTCCGAAGACGTGACGTACCAGACCAAGTGGGCCTTGGCATTGACCTTGATCGACCGTACCTTGGAGTGGCACGTTCTAGACCGTCAGCGACAATAGGACACAACCAGGAGTAACAAAACCCGAGAGTGGGAAAGCGGCGTGAACCCCTGGAGTGAGGGTAAAGCACTCACACGATGGCGGAACGACCGAACCCTCGTTTTGCATCGCCCCGATCCTGTCGAACTGATGGGGTCCACTTCCATACGGCATTTCCAATAGACCTCCCTAGCCCCAATATGAGGAATAATTGACGCGTCGCGCTACCATCTTTAGAATCATGCGGGATGCCGACACGTTGAGGAGCAAGCGTCGTGACAAACAAGATTCGCTTGGGGTTTGTGGGAGCTAACATTAGGTCGACCTGGTCATCCCAGTCGCACTTCCCGGCGCTACTGGCCAGTCCGGATGTCGAGCTTACCGCGGTTTGCACCTCCAGGCCTGAGAGCGCGGAAGAGGCGCGCCAAGCGTTTGGAGCGAAGCTCGCCTTCCACGACTTCCGGGCGATGGCGTCGTCGCCAGAGATCGACGCGGTGGCCGTGGTCGTGCGGGTGCCATCGCATTATGAGCCAACGAAGGCCGCCATCGAAGCCGGCAAGCATGTCTACACTGAGTGGCCACTGGGCCGGACTACCGCCGAAGCCGAAGAGCTGGCAGCGCTTGCTCGGGCCAAAGGGGTGCAGACGGCGGTCGGCCTGCAATCGCGGGTCAGCCCCGCATTGCTATACATCAAGGAGCAAATCGACGCTGGCTTTGTGGGCGAGGTGCTGTCCTGTCATGTCACCACGATGCGTGACGGCGCGTTGGAACGCCCTTCCAGCCGCACTTGGCAGCGCGATGCCAGCCTCGGCGCTAACACCCTGACCATCGCCAACGGGCACGTGATTGACGCCTTGCGCTTCGTGGTGGGTAACTTCACACGGGTGGCGTGCATGGTCACGACCCAGGTACAGCAATTGTACGAGACCGATACTCAGCAATTTGTGGAGGTCACCTCCCCGGACAACGTGCGAGTATGCGGACAGCTAGAGAGCGGAGCGTCTGCGTCGGTCCATGTCGCGGCTGTCCCCTGGGCCGGCGGCGGCTTTCGAATGGAGATATACGGTCGGGAAGGCACGCTGGTCACCACCGGGAGCGTCTCGTCTCAGCGCGGTGAGATGTTAGGCGTGCAAGGAGCACGGGGAAGCCACGAGTTGAGGGATCTGACCATACCCGAGCGTTTCGTATATGTCCCGGCCGACTTCCCCCGCGGCGATCCGTTCAATGTCGGTCAGATGTATGCCCTGTTTGCCGAGGCGATCCGAACCGGGCAGAGCCGCCTGCCGACGTTCGATGTCGCGGTTGACCTGCATCGATTTGTTGACACGATCAAGCAGGCGTCGGATACGGGCCGGGAGCTGCGTGTCGCCTGAGGAGACTTTTGTGTAAGAACGGGATACGTATCATCTATGCGGACCGGACCATGGTGCAGGGAAATCTCATTGGTATTGCGGCCGATGGCGTGACAGAACTTGGCAACAAGTCAATCCCTCTAATACTCCTGCCGATCCTCGTGGTTACGGCAGACTAAGGTTCAACTGTAGGCTGCTGGTCGACCGCATCACGGTGGAAGACCAGACCGTTATGATCGAGACGATTATTCCCCACGGAAATGAACGTGGTCAATTGCGCACACGTCGTGGTGAGCTTGTCGAACCACCGGCCCTGCGCCCTTCGACAAGCTCAGGGTGAACGGATGACCATAACGGCAATTATCGATACCAGGCACTAGGCTAGCCGCCTTGCCCGGTGGCGCAGATGTCCTGGAGACAGCATCCGGAGCACCTGGGCGTTTTGGCGCAGGCCACCTTGGCGTGCTCGTCTAGCAAGGCGTGGTACTCGTTGAAGAGAGAGACGTCCCGGGGTAAATTGTCCTGGAACATCGCCTGGTAACCATGGTAATCGGCCTTTCGGGTCTCGGGCGCCAGTCCTATTCGATCCAATATCCTGCGGGTGTAGGTGTCGATGACGAAGGAGGGCTGCCCGGCGGCGTAGACCAGGATGTCATCGGCGGTTTCATGGCCGATGCCATGAATGGAAAGTAGCTCCTCGCGGAGTGGGCCCAGGGGTTTGCCGAGAAAGGCGGCCAGGTCGCCTCCGTAGTGGCAGACGACGTGTCTGGCGAAGGCCTTCAGCTTCTTGGCTTTGGCGTTGAAATAGCCGCAAGAGCGGATGATGCCGGCCAGTTCCTCCTGAGGCCGCTGGTGGACCGCTTCCAGGGACCAGCACCCGGACTTTTTCAAGGCATAAATGGCCTTCTCCACATTGGTCCAGGCTGCCGACTGGGTTAGAATCGCTCCAAACACCACGTCCAACTGCTGCCCGCCGCCGGGCCACCAGCCTTGGGGGCCGTACCGCTCGAAGAGCCGCCGGTAGATTTTCGGCAGCCGGGGGCCTCGGCTATCGTCCGGCATGCGGCGGGTCTATCGGCCCGAGCCGGACGGGTATCTCCGGGCCCAATGATATCGATTCTTCGGTAACCCGGCAGCCGTAGGCGAACACCTCGACGCCTGAGGCCATTCCTTCTCGCAACGCCATCCCAAACTCCGGGTCTGCCTTATCGTGGGGAGAGAACACCAGGGCGTCGTCCCGCTGGACCACAAACACCGCCGCCGCCCGATGTCCGGCGGCCACCGCCTGGGCCAGGCTCCGGATATGCTTGGCTCCCCGCGCTGTGGGCGCGTCAGGAAACAGGCCGGCCCCATCGACCACCAGGGTAACCGACTTGGCCTCCAGGTAACATCGCCCACCGGGGCCCTCCAGCAGCAGGTCGAGGCGGCTCTCGCCGAAGGTGACCTCCCGCCGAACCTCGGGGTAGTCCCGGAACTGAGGAAGGCGTCCCCGGAGCAGCGCCTCCTCAAGGAGGGCGTTGGGTAGCCGGGCGTCGGTTGAGGCCAGCGTGGTTCCGATGTCGACCAGGGCCAGGTCGAAACCGGTCTTGCGGTGCGGCCCCGGACGACGCGTGATCAGCACCCGGTATCCCGGGACCAGTAATTCCCGCATACGGCCCGTGCTCGGCACGTGCACCGTCACCTCCCGGCCGTTAACGTCTACCAGGGCGAGAAACCGGTTGAGCCGTGCCTTGAACCGGCCCTCCACCAGCTTTGAAGCAAAATCCACGCCTATCTCCGCGAGAACAGATTCGGCTTATGTTACCAACCCCCGGCGGCAACGGCAACCGGCGTTGAGGCAGATAGCCGTGGCCGAGAAGTTGGCGATATAATGGCTGCAGCGATCGCGGGAGTACTCTTGAGGCGAGATTGCTATGAACCGGTGTGGGGTTAGCCACGGAGCCACAGAGGCTCAGAGGAATAGATAGGACGTAATAGCTCCGTCTCTCCGTCTCTCCGTGTCTCTGTGTCTCTGTGCCTCTGTGGCCACTCCCTCGTGAATCGCTTTTAAAGCAATGCCGATCAGAGGGGTCAATCGGGAGATGTTATGTCAACATTCCTGACTCGCCTGGAACGGGCCTGCGAGTCCAACCGGAGCCTGGTCTGCGTGGGCTTGGACGTGGACCCCGGTAAGATGCCGGTGGCCGACACCTTCGAGTTCAACCGGGCCATAGTCGATGCCACGGCAGACCTGGTCTGCGCCTACAAACCCAACTTGGCTTTTTTCGAGGCGCTGGGGATACCAGGCCTGGAAGCCCTGCAGCGCACCGTGGAGTACATTCATTCGGTCGCGCCCCAGGTGATAGTCATCGGCGACGCCAAACGGGGCGACATCGGCCCGTCGGGCCAGGCCTACGCGCGGGCCATGTTCCGGGTATGGGGCTTCGACGCCGTGACAGTGAACGCGTGGGGCGGTCAAGACACCATCGCGCCTTTTCTCGAAGACCCGGACCGAGGGGTGTTTATCTGGTGCCGGGGTTCGAATCCCGGCTCAGCGGACCTGCAAGACCTGACCGTTGACGCTCCCCAGGGCCGGGTGCCGCTGTACCAGCATCTGGCCCAGGCTTCTCTGAGCTGGAACGGCGCGGGCAACCTTGGCCTGGTAGTGGGAGCGACGAACCCGGACCAACTGCAGACCGTCCGTGGTATCTGCCCCGGCATGCCCTTGCTGATACCTGGCATCGGCGCCCAAGGCGGCGAATTGGCGGCCGCGGTTCGCATGGGAACCGACCATCGGGGGCGTTTGGCCATCGTCAGCTCGTCGCGAGGCATCATCTATGCCTCCGGCGGCCCGGACTACGCCGAGGCGGCGCGGCGGGAGGCATCCCGTCTCCGGGAGGCGATCAACCGGATCTTGGACGCGGAGGGCAAAGGATGGCCCTCAAGCTGAAAATCGGCGACGTGCTGCGGATGAAGAAGGCCCACCCCTGCGGCAACCACTTGTGGCAGGTCCGGCGCTTGGGGGCGGACATCGGCATTACCTGCCAGAAATGCGGCCGCTACGTGATGCTGCCCCGGTCCTATCTGGAGCGCCGGGTTAAAGAGATCGTCTCCGGCGGCCGGTCAAGCCAGGTGGCCGACGAACTCGAATAATGCCAGGCCCCTAGGGAGTGGCTCAGGCAAAAACCGGGCCCGCTAGGAGTCGTTGACGCCTACCCGGGCCAGATCCGGTGCGGTATCTCTGATGCTTCGCTGGAACCACACTTCGGGGTTGAAGCCGCGCAGGTGGCCCTCCATGATTTCGAGGAAGTTCCGCACGGCCCGGCCCAAGAATTTCCCTCTCAAAGTGCACACACCGATATCCATGCGGGGGAACAGGTGGTCCAGCCGGATCACCCCCAACAGGCCGTGGTCCTCCGGATGAAGGGCGTAGTCATTAAAGACGGCCACACCCTCACCGATCTCCACGTAACGCTTGACCGACTCGGAGTAGTCCATCGACAGATGCAGGTCATAGGTGAGCCCCTCGGCCTTCAGCGTTTGCTCCACATGCTGCCTGGTCAAGCTCCCCGGAGCGCCCAGGATCAGCGGCCAGGCCGCGATATCCTTTAGATCGACGACGGACTTTTCCAACAAAGGGTGTTTGGGCGGGGTTAGGAGCACCACGTTATAGTGAAACAGACTATCGAACTGGAGGTAGGGCGCATCGATGGGAGGTGGCGCGCAAAGGGCCACGTCGACTTCCCCAGACTTCACCAGTTGTATCAGCGGGTCGTAGGGGCGGGCCAGGAGCCTGATTCGGACGTCGGGGTACAGGCTGCGAAACGACTGGATGCTCTTTGGCAGGTAATGCATGACCAGGTCGGAGTAGGCGCCCACCACGAAGGTGCCCCGGCGCTCCGCATAGTCCATTTGAGTCTTGAGCTTGTCCACCGAGTGGACCACCGGGGTCACCAACTCCAGGAGGGTAGCCCCCTCTGATGTCAACTGAATGGGGCGTCTAATACGGTCGAAGAGGGTGATTCTGAATTCGTCTTCCAGCTTCTTCAGGTGGGTGGTAACCGTGGGCTGACCCAACTCCAGCGTCCGCGCCGCCTTGGAAACGCTGCGAAGCCGGGCCACGTGATAGAAGCTAACCAGTTCGCGAAGTTCCATACTGCAACCCCCCAAACGGCATCAATAATTTTGATATTATATATCATATCCTGATGCTTGACAAAATTTCAGGTGATATCGAGAATTAGGAAGATATCCCGAATCCAGGTTGTCCCCTTGAGACGAACGTCGAAGTGACCCGGCACCTCGCCTCTCCCACCAACGGAGCCCCATGCCATTCGTGATTACCGAGCCCTGTATTGGGGTCAAGGATGGCGCGTGTGTCGATGTTTGTCCGGTTAACTGCATTGCGTTCTCCGCCAAGGCCGAAATGTTCTTCATCAACCCCGAAACTTGCATCAGTTGCACCTACTGCGAGTCGGCATGCCCGGTCAACGCCATCTTCGACATGTTCACCGTCCCGGCCCAGTGGCGGCACTTCATCACGAAGAATCGGGAATTCTTCAACGGAAAAAAGTAGGCGCAAGTCATAGGGGAAAGTAGCGGGCCCCAGCCCGGCCGCCTCTTTCCTCCCACCCGCCGCATCCACTCCCCTTCAGCGCTGGATGCTTTCTCGTCCCGCCCCCTCCGCCGTTGGTTTTCCGGTCTCGCTCTCCGCCGGCCGCCCTTGCCAGCCAGACAGCCC
>Ga0187827_10006751_pt1 | contig 12980 bp, 9 predicted proteins | sample ETNtaG_39_FD_167969 | JGI IMG/M metagenome (GOLD analysis project Ga0187827, IMG submission 167969) | Marine microbial and viral communities from oxygen minimum zone, Eastern Pacific Ocean - ETNP2014_SV_150_PacBio MetaG (Illumina Assembly) | ecosystem: Environmental > Aquatic > Marine > Hypoxic... | reverse complement strand
ACCAGTACCTGAGAACGTTGCCCAATGCCTGGAAAGCCTTTCGCTTTTAGGCAATCCCTGGAAGTTCCCCCAGAGCGAAAGGACCGACTGGGCAGCAAACCTGCCTCTGAAATCTACAAGAGCACCTTCTGCTACAGAAATCGTTTACTGGATAGGGTGCTCCGGTGCCTATGACCCAAAGGGTCAGGAAATAGCCAAAGCTATGGTCCGCCTGCTCAATGAAGCGGGGATAAACTACGCTATTTTAGGCAACGATGAGAAATGTTGTGGTGACCCGGCCCGCCGACTTGGCGAAGAGGGCTTGTTTCACAGCCTAGCGATGGAGAACATAGCCACCCTCCATAAGCACCAGACAACGAAGATGCTGACACACTGCCCCCACTGCTACAACACGCTTCAGAACGAGTATCCCCAGTTAGGTGGCGAATTTGAAGTCATACACCATACGGATTTTTTGAACGAACTCATCGAGCACGGCAGGCTAGTGGTGAGAGATACCGAGTGCCGAGTCACCTTTCATGACCCGTGCTATATCGGGCGCTATAATGACAATTACGGAGCACCCCGGCAGATTCTTCAAGCCATACCAAAATTGCAACTGGTTGAGATGGAGCAAAATCGGGAGAATGCTTTGTGCTGCGGTGGTGGCGGAGGACACATGTGGATAGAGAACATCTCGGGGACAAGGATTAACTATCGCCGATTTGACGAGGCAGCCAAAACCTCCGCTGGAATGGTAGTGACCGCCTGTCCTTTCTGTAAAATCATGCTTGACGACGCCTGTACCTATAAAGGTCTATCTGGCAAAGTCAAGGTTAAGGATGTTGCTGAAATAGTCCAGTCATGTCTGCTTCAGGATAGTTAGGCAGGGTAATTATAGGCTATGAATATTGTAGTTTGTGTAAAGCAGGTTGTATATCCGGGGGTACCGTTTGAAATCGACGAAACGACAGGATCCGCTAGTCAGAAGGAATCAACCCCGGTCTACACCACCAACCCGGTCGACAGGTGTGCCTTGGAGGAAGCTATAAAGCTCAGGGAAGGTTTCGGCGGACAGGTCATCGTGCTTACAGTGGGGCCACAGCAAGTGAAACAGGCTATTTATAGCTGCCTGGCAGGGGGCGCAGACAAAGGCATTCACCTTCTAGCTGACAACTCAATTATCTCAGACCCTTACACAACGGCCTTTGCTCTCGGTAATTCAATAACCGACCTGAACGCCGACGTCATCCTCTGCGGAACTAGTAGTCTTGACGAGGGCAGTGCTCAAGTGCCGCCAACCTTAGCTGAGCTACTACATTTGCCCCAGGTCACCGGAGTAGTTGCACTCGAAGTCGGCGTCGACGGGAAACATGCTAGGGCCACGCGAAGATTGGAACGTGGCAACCGGGAGATACTGGAGTGCCCTCTCCCCGCAGTCATCGCAGTTGATACCAGCATCAACAAACCTCGCTATATCTCCACACACAGTCTAGAAGTGGCTTCGGTGAAAAACATCCAGACACATGACCTCGGAGTCCACGGCTTGACTTCAGACGAAGGAGTAGGGGTACGGCCGTTGACCCGGGTGCTGCGCATGACCCCTCCCCGCATACGCCCTAAGAGTATGGTTGCTCCCGACAGCAGCATGTCTGGAGCAGACCGTTTGAAGTTCATCATGAGCGGCGGTATCGACAAAAAGGAGGGCGACCTCATGGAAGGGCCTGTAGACAATTTGGCGCAAAAAGTGATGAAAATTTTGCAGGACGAAGGCCTGATTTGATACCATCTAGCCTCTGAGACTGCTTATACCCTATACTTCAATCGGGCGATACATCATAGGCAACGTCCTACCATAAACCCATCTCGAACGGCATCTATGGCTTTCCTGGAGGCCAGGCAGTCACCAACAGCATGTAACTCCTTCACCTTACCCTTCAATGCGTTATACAGCGCGTCGTCTGCCCTGTGATACCAGGCAAACACCACACTATCTACATCCTCAATCTCCCTTTCCTCCCCACTAAACGCATCACTCACCGTTATGCTTCCCTCCCCAATCCTCTTCACCACCGTGTAAGTGGTGAAAACAACCCCGTTGTTCTTTAACCGTTGCAATAGAGGGATACGACTAATAACATCTATATCTACCCCTATAGCTGATATAGGAGTAATCATCTCCACCTTCTTCCCACGCTGGGCAATAAAATCGGCAGTGGTGCAGAATTTCCAGTCGGCTTCACCCCCGTCTACAACCACCACCTTCTCACCCACCTCAACCTCTTCACTGAGTATCTGCCAGGTGTTATATACATTGCCCCTCTCAATCCCGGGAATGTCAGGCGCCCCGGGGGTGGAGCCCGTAGCCACCACCACGGCATCAGGATTTAGCTCCATCACCATCTCCACAGTGACCTCTACACCGGGAACAACCTCTACCCCCAACCGCTCTATCTGCTTCACTAAGTGCCTGACGCTATTGGCAAATTCGTCACGAGTAGGGGCTTTGGCAGCTATCATCACCTGCCCACCCAGTTCCTGGCTCTTCTCATACAGGGTAACCTTATGCCCTCTTTCGGCAGCTACCTCAGCCGCCTTCAGACCGGCAGGTCCTCCTCCAATGACCATGACCTTCTTCTTCACCTCCGCCGGCCTGGCGGTGCCAATACCACGCTCTTTTTCATATCCCACAGCGGGGTTTTGTAAACACATGATGGGCAAACCGCGGTGGGGACCCCCCCGGCACCCTACATTGCAGGCAATACAGGTGCGAATCTCGTCGGTTCTTCCCTCTTTTGCCTTGTTGGGCAACTCAGGATCTGCGATCAACCCCCTGGCCATCAGGATCATATCTGCCTGCCCGTCAGCCAGAATCTTCTCCGCCAGAGTGGGGTCGTTAATCCTAGCAACCGCCATAACCGGAATGTTATCAACCGCCTCCCTTATCCCCACAGCCAGATATCCAAAGCAAGCCGTAGGGAAACTCATTTCAGGTATCAGGGTTTGTATGGTAGCATAAGTACACTGGCTGACACTTACGTAGTCTACTTTCCCTGTAGCTTCCAGCCTCTTGGCTATCTCCTGGGTTTCTTCCAAGGTAAGTCCCCCCTCCACGAATTCATCGCCGCTTAGTCTTACGCCTACCGGAACTTCCTCACCCACGGCTGCTCTGACGGCATCGATGACACGAAATGTCAGCCGCATCCGGTTATCCAGGTTGCCGCCGTACTCATCAAGTCGCTTATTGCTATATGGCGAAAGAAATTCACCCAACAGGTAGCCATGAGCCGTATATACTTCTACGCCGTCGAAGCCCGCCTTTAATACCCTTCTGGCTGCGTCAGCGTAGGCCCAGATAAGCTCTTCAATGTCCTCTAAATTCATTTCGTGGGGCACTTCACGACTGACAGGACAAGGGAGAGGAGATGGAGCCCACAAAGGAAGGCCTGAGACCCATCCGGTTCCCTCACGACCCAGATGTGATAGCTGGGCAAAAATCCGCGTGGGGTATGCATGCACCATGTCAGCAATCATCTTAAGCCCGGGAATAGCGCCATCTTCGGCATAGGTGTTTAACAACGGCACTGCCATTCCGGTAGGATGAACCATAGAGCCACCCATAATAATAAGACCAACCCCGCCTTTAGCCCTTTCAGCATAATAGCAGGCCTGCCTTTCTGTAGCATAATGCGTATGAATATCACAAAAACGATTTCCATGTGGCGCGTTTACCAATCTGTTGGGAATAGTGACTCCCCTCATCTGAATCGATGTGAAAAGGTGTTTGAACTGGGTAGACATATTACTCCTTATCCATTCTTGAGTAGTCCTATGACCTGTCTGCGAATTGTATCACACGGACAAACCCCAGTCTAGCCTTAATGCGGCTCCCCTCTCTTACCAAGATTTCCGCGAACATTTATTCAATAATACCAAATTTGAAACCACGAGCAAGACCAGGCACGATTTTTGGCAGATATATAAAGAAACGGAAAGAACTATATCAAATTAAATCTTACGCCGCAAGAAAGAGAAGTTGACAACGTCATTCCCCTCAAGTATGATTTGGTTAATAAACAGAAACTGACGCATATGACCAACAAGACTGGCCGCAGGTCTTTGTTATAGTTGGAGGCGTATTAGCATATGAGTGATTACACCTCCCCCGATTTGACAACTTAAAATAATAATGATATAAAGTATCTTCGTCTGTTGTTACTTTGGGTAACAACTTACCACAGGCTGTTATTGATAATTTAAACCGGAAAGAACTTGAAGGAAGGACTACTTTGAGACAATTAATCAATACAAAACAAGACATGGATAGCCACTTTTCAAATGTAGCTACTTTGTACAACAACTTGAGAATAACTGACTTAGAACCAATCGAGTTTATAAAAGATAGCTTGAATGGCGAAAGCGTTATCCAAGCTGCCGATATTGGTTGTGGTGCAGGAAGATACTGTTTGAAACTTCTCCAACACGTGGATAACCTTCATTTAACGTGCCTTGACGTTAATGAATCAATGCTGGAACAAACTTCCAATTGTTTAAAGACGGCAGGAATAACAAATTTCAATACTATAAGGTCATCTGCGGAGAACGTCCCGCTGGGGAACAACTCTATGGACTACATCTTTTCCTTTAATGCCATTCATCATTTCGACTTTAAAAAATTTATGGAGATGTCAGCCAATATTATAAGAAATAGGGGCATTATTTTTATCTATACTCGTTTGAGAAGCCAGAACGCAAAGACTATCTGGGGCAGATATTTCCCCTTTTTCCTTGAGAAAGAGGAGCGTCTCTACGAGTTGGATGAACTGGAAAAGATGATAAATCCGCTAGAATCTCTGACTATAGAATGTGCGAAACCATTCAAATACAGACGAAAAGCCTCATTAAGCCAACTCGTTAACCTTGCGAGGAATAGTCACTACTCAACGTTCTCTTTATATCAGAATAACGAATTTGAAACCGCGCTTAAAGGATTTAAGGAGAATATTACCAGACATTTCAGCACCCCCGAGGAAATCGAGTGGCTTGATGAAAATACCATGCTGGCGGTCAGAAAACTGGAGCGAACTCCTTCTGACCTGCCCCAATGATTGTACCACACCTTAAGTTAAAGTTATGGTGAAAGGCAACCTCTCTTTCTTGCTCCATAGTCTGACATTCAGACGGGACGAGTTTGGTGGGGGCAGATAGCCAGGAATAAAACCCTTGATTCACGGACTGAATACATTCAGACGATAACCATCTGAGGTTCAATCCACCAGTCATTTTTTACTGTTTGATTGACAGCTAGAATAGCAACGCTTAAAATTTAGGCAACATGCATCTATTTGGTACATCCGGGATAAGGGGTATTGCAGACACCTGGCTAATCCAGTTATCATTGAAGGTTGGGCTGGCCGTAGGCAAGGTTTACAGTAGCGTAGGGGTGGCCAGTGATACCAGAACTTCCAGTGATGCTATGAAACATGCTCTTGTCTCCGGCTTGCTTGCCAGCGGTGCCAAGTGCGTCGATGCCGGCGTTATACCCACGCCGACGCTCGCCCTGGCAGCCAAGGGTTTTAAGGCTGGAGCGATGATTACTGCCTCACACAATCCCCCTGAATACAACGGCATAAAGCTCATCAACCCAGATGGCTCCGCCTTCGACGCTCATCAGCGAAGGCAAATAGAAGAAATAATTGCAAGCGAGTCCTTCAATATCGCCCCGTGGAGCCAGATTCAGAGCAGCGGCACCCTAAAAGGGGCAGTTAAACAACACATTGAGCGCATCTTACACGACCTTCCCCCTCGCTTGAAACTCAAGGTAGTGGTCGATTGCGGTGGCGGCGCCGCTTCTGTGATTACACCACACCTATTAAGAGAGCCAGGCTGTGAAGTAATAACCCTGAACTGCCATCCCAATGGTTCATTCCCCCGGGAGATTGAGCCCACTGAAGCTAACTTGGGTGATTTAATGAAGGCGACTAAGGAACTTGATGCCGATTTAGGTATCGCCCATGACGGGGATGGCGACCGAATGATGGCAGTGGATGATAGAGGTAGATTCATCCCTGGAGATAAGCTGCTAGCTCTCTTCGCTCAAGAGGTAAGGGCAAAAAAAGTAGTTACTACTATAGACGCATCTATGGCAATTGATGAAATGGGGCTCGGTATCGCCAGAACCAGGGTAGGAGATACCTATGTGTCTGAAGCACTCAAAAACGGTGGTGGGGATTTTGGTGGCGAGCCATCGGGAAGCTGGGTTTTCCCCGATATCTCACTGTGCCCTGACGGCATCTATGCTGCAACCCGGATTGCAGCTATAGCCGGTCGTCAAAGATTATCGCAATTGGTTGATAGCATACCCCGTTATCCCATCCTCCGGGGGAGCATAAGTAGTGCAGGGGTAATAATATCTAATCTAGAGCATCATTTAACAGCTATGAAGCCGTTATCGATGACCCACATTGACGGCTTAAAGCTGAGCTTTGAAGACAGTTGGCTGCTCGTCAGAGCTTCAGGCACTGAGCCCAAGATTAGACTGACAGCGGAAGCAAAGACTGAGGCACAAGTGCACCAGCTATATAATGACGGTATCAGGATAGTCAAGAACTGTATCAAGGGAAATTAATGAAGAGCAATTTGAAAGCAATCATCCTAGCTGCCGGGGAAGGGAATCGGATGCGACCGCTCACCTACACCCGACCCAAGGTAATGCTACCCATAGTCAATAAGCCCATCCTAGAACACTTGCTCATCGAAGCCATGGGGGCAGGTATCAGTGAATTTATCTTCATTGTCGGTTATCATGATGAGCAGATACGAGATTATTTCAGGAATGGTAAAAAATGGAAAGTAAATATTGGCTACGCAACACAGAGGCAACAACTGGGTACAGCCGACGCTCTGAAAGTAATTGAAGTCTTGGCGGATGGAAATTTCTTGGTGCTGAATGGAGATAGTATTATCAGCCAGAAAGACATCGGTGATTTACTCGCTAAGAAAACCGATACCATTGGCATAGTTGAGGTTAAAAACACTCGGGGCTTAGGCATAGTCGTGGTGGAAAAAGACAGAGTAGTCCATATTTACGAGAAGGTGGAAAAACCTCCGTCCCATATGGCAAATACTGGGCTATATCTATTCACCCGGAATATTTTTTCCGCCATTTCCGAGACCTCAAAATCGCCGCGTGGGGAGTATGAAATAACCGACTCCCTGCAACTGCTGATAGATAAGGGGCATCATGTCTCTTATCAGAAAATCAGCCGCTGGCTTGACCTCAGCCACCCCTGGGATTTATTGTCAGCCAATGAATCACTAATGCCGAGGATTGAGTCGGAGAATCTGGGCGAGGTGGAAGAGAACGTAGTATTGAAGGGCACAGTTTCAATTGGAAAGAATACGGTGGTAAGGTCAGGCTCCTATATAGTCGGTCCGGTGATAATCGGACAGAACTGCGATATCGGTCCTAACTGCTTTATTCGCCCTTCCACCGCCGTTGGCGATAACTGCAACATCGGTAATGCTGTGGAAGTTAAGAACTCCATAATTATGAGGGGTAGTAAAATCCCCCATCATAACTATGTGGGCGATAGTATTATAGGAGAAGGCTGCAATCTTGGCGCCGGCGCTAAGATTGCAAATTTGAGGCTGGATAAGAAAGATATTTGGGTAGCCAACACAGATACCGGGAGGCGCAAGCTGGGAGCGATAATCGGGGATAACGTTGAAATCGGAATCAACACCAGTATTAATATCGGTAGCATGATTGGTAATGATACCCACATCGGGCCGGGGACTACAGTCAGTGGGATTATCTCGCCGAATTCAAGGATATACTAAGAGGTCATTATGAAACAAGCAGTGATTCTGGCCGCAGGTGAAGGACAGAGGCTCAGACCATTTACAGTTACCAAGCCAAAGGCAGTGCTTTCCATCGCTGATAAGCCGATACTGGGTCATGTAGTTGAGGCGTTAGCCCAAAACGGCATTCGCAACATTATAATTGTAGTCGGCTACAAAAAGGGCCAATTATTTGATTATATGGGCTCAGGCGAGCAGTTCGGGGTCGATATAACCTATGTAACTCAGGAGAGACAGCTGGGCACAGCTCACGCACTGGCACAGGCTGAGGCAGCGACCGAGGATGAATTTCTGGTTCTGCCCGGGGACAATCTTATTGATGCTGATACTATCGCCCAGTTTGTATCTGTGAAGCCTGAGGCGGTACTGGTGAAAGAAGTAGCCAACCCGGCCAGATATGGGGTGGTGTCCATTGATGGGGATACGATCAAGGAGATCGTAGAGAAGCCCGAAGAAGCTAAAACCAATATAATCAATACCGGCATTTACGCCTTTACTAAAGGTATTTTCAGGTTCACCGAAGCTGAGTTAGATATTCCTGATGCCCTGAACAGCATGATAGCCCAGGGCTATTCAGTCAACGCCAGAGAAGTTGGCGGCACCTGGCTTGACGTCGTCTACCCCTGGGATATATTAAGCCTCAATGATGCTGTTCTCCGCCAAATCCCGGTCAGCTCGGGTGGCATCATTGAGAAAGGTGTTTCACTAAAAGGTTCAGTATCAGTTGGTAAAGATACAGTAATACGGTCAAACTCTTACATAACTGGCCCGGTGGTTATCGGTGAAGGCTGTGATATAGGCCCCAATACGTGCATCTCGCCGGCTACCAGCATTGGTAACAACGTGGTTATTTCGCCGTTTACTCAGATTAAGAACAGCGTTATCGATGACGATATCAATATCGGACCCGGCAGTATTATTCAGCACTCCATTATTGATAATGGATGCGTTATTGGCGCGCACTTTATTGCCAGTAGTGGAGCAGCTGAGATTAAGATTGACAACGAGCACTACGTGGTGAATGTAGGCGCAATGCTGGGTGAAGATTGTAGCCTAGGCAATGGTGTGGTAGCTCAGCCAGGAGTTATTGTCGGTAACTATAGCCAGATTCAAGCGCTCAAGCTGATCGGCGGCAGACTTCCCGATAGGAGTTTGGTAGTCTAATCATGTGTGGCATCATTGGCTACATCGGTGAAAGGCAGGCTCAGCCTATACTGCTTGGCTGCCTGGCCAAGCTAGAGTATCGTGGCTATGATTCTTGCGGTATAGCCCTGGCCGGCAGCAGCTTTCAGGTATACAAGGACGCCATCAGGGTTGGAGAGCTAGCCAAAGCATCACCACGATTCCAGGGGACAATAGGCATTGGCCATACCAGATGGGCAACCCATGGCGAACCGTCCCAAACAAATGCTCATCCCCACTGTGATTGCACCGGCAAGATTGCCGTGGTGCACAACGGGATAATACACGACTATCAAAGTCTAAAACAGCAGCTAATCGCCGAGGGACATAAATTTGCTTCCGAAACAGATACGGAGGTAATATCACACCTGATTGAGAAGCATTACCAAGGCGATCTGGAAAAAGCGGTGGTTACCGCTCTTCGTGAGATAGAAGGCTCCTATGCCATCATAGTCTTAATGATGGGCGATCCCAAATTGATAGTCGCCAGGAAAGATAGCCCACTAATTATTGGTATTGGAGACAGGGAGAATTTTATTGCCTCGGATGTGCCAGCGATACTGGATTATACCAACAGAGTGATATATCTGGAAGACGATGATATCGGAGTTATTAACTCAAATAGCATCAAAGTCAGAAGAAATGATAAAATTATTTCAAGAGAAGAGCACAAGATCTTGTGGAGTGCCGCACAGGCTCAAAAGGGTGGCTATGAGCACTTCATGCTCAAGGAAATCCATGAGCAGCCCAAGGTGATACGGGACACCCTTGTTGGATGGGTGCCACTCACTGAGGAAGCAACCGATTGCACGACAACCAGTGATGAAAATGTAGAATCTATACTCATACTGGGCTGCGGCACCTCTTATCACGCAGCAATGATAGGGAAATATCTTGCAAAAGAACTGGTTGGGATTCCAGTGAGGGCTGAACTGGCCGCCGAATTCAGCTACCATAGCCAGGGCTTGGCCAGAACCATGACAATTGCCCTTACTCAATCGGGCGAGACAGCAGATGTGCTTATAGCTATCAGAAGGGCAAAAGAGGGAGGAGGCAAAGTTATAACCATTTCTAATGTGGTAGGGAGCACCGCCAGCCGAATTACAAATCAGACTATTTATACCAGAGCTGGACCGGAGATAAGTGTTGCAGCCACCAAGAGCTTTATCGCTCAGCTCATGGCGCTATACTGGCTAATGATGTCATACTCTAAGGCCGATGCCAGAAGATTAGCCGACATACTTTTTGAGTTAAGGCAAATACCAAGTAAAGTTCAGCAGGTATTGGATAACGAGGATAATATTCTGGAACATGCCAAATATCTATCCGCGTATGAAAATGTGTTCTTCATAGGCAGGGGTATAAACTATCCTGTAGCCCTGGAGGGGGCACTCAAACTAAAGGAGGTCTCCTATATTCACGCTGAAGGCTATGCCGCCGGCGAGCTTAAGCACGGACCATTCGCTTTACTGGGAAGTGATACACCGGTTATTGCCATTGTAACCCAGGATAGTACTCTTAAGGCTATGTTGACCAACATCAAAGAGATCAAGAGCCGAAAGGCACCGGTTATAGCGCTGGCTGAGGAGGGATGTGAAGCTGTCGAGGAATTAGCTAATGAAGTCATTACCGTACCCCGGGTTGATACCGTATTTTCCCCAGTGGTTAATACGGTAGCCCTTCAGCTGCTTGCTTACTATACAGCTAAACACAGGGGCTGCCCCATAGACTTCCCTCGGAACCTGGCTAAAAGCGTAACCGTGGAATAATGTCCAAAGGACGCACTTGAGTCATTACTGAGCATTTGGAACAAAGTCCGTTACCGTAGAGTAGGAAGAAAACAACAGGCAGCTAATCCTCAACATCCCCCGATTCCTTTTAAAAAACCAGCCGTTTGTCGCCGGCAGACTACTTATTATAGCCACATGGCATTTACTGGCATAAGTATTGACATCTGTCCACAGATGGTTTATAATGTTACGTGCAGTGCTAGGTAAAGCCTTGCGCAATATAGCTAAAGAAGCCTATAATGAAACAGTTAAGTGAAAAGGTAAAGGAACTGCGCAAAAGGAGGGGCTGGACACAGGAGGAGTTGGCGCAAGAGATAGACGTTAGCCTCTCTACAATTCAGCGGTGGGAGAGACAGGGCGGTGAACCCACTCGTCTTGCCCGCAGAGAGCTTGCCAAGTTCTTTCAACAAGCCGGAATCGATGTGGAGGATAAATAGAAGAGCCACTAGCATCACACAGGTATAAACCCCCATAAGTCAGGTATGTTTTGTGCTTTGATGATTCTAATGGCGGGTCCCAAAGGAAGAGATGTTAGGAAAATTGCTACGGAGGAAACGTAATGCCACGCTCGTCGCAACCTCCCCACGGCTCCAGAGCTAAAGTCATAGCCGCCATCCCCTGCTATAATACTGAGCTTTCTATTGGAAATGTGGTAACCAGTGCTAGAAAGCATGTTGGCCGGGTTCTGGTGGTAGATGATGGCTCGCGTGACAGCACAGTAGAAGCGGCGAAAGCAGCCGGAGCGTCAGTGGTGAGTCATGGAGCAAACAGGGGCTATGGGGAAGCTGTCAAGACTTGTTTTCAGGCGGCGAAGGCAGATGGCACTGATATTTTGGTTACTATCGATGGTGATGGGCAACACAATCCAGAAGAAATACCTCTTCTCTTAGCTCCCTTGCTCAGAGGAGAGGCGCAGGTGGTGATTGGCTCAAGATTTCTCCCCGGCAAGGTTAATATACCAAGACACCGCCGATTCGGTATCAGCGTCATCACCTGGCTGTTCAATTTTGGCTCTGCGATGAAAGTGTCTGATGCCCAGAGCGGCTTCAGAGCTTACAGCAAAGAGATAATTGACACCTTTTTCCTTTCTGAGAACGGGATGAGCATCAGTATTGAAATCCTAGAGAAAGCCAAGAGGAGAGGAGCCGTCATCAAAGAAGTTCCCATCTCGTGCCTCTACATACGACCTTCCCTCAATATGAAAGCCATCAGGCATGGACTCGGTGTTGCTCTATCAGTAGTCGTGATTCGCCTTAAGTCGGGGGGGAGGAGCGAAAGATGAGCGGGCCTAAGATATCAGTAATAATACCGGCACGGAATGAGGCTGATAATATCCAGGAATGTTTGGAGGCAATTTTCTCCCAATCTTATCCTCCATACGAAGTTCTTGTTGTTGATGGCAACTCTACCGATGATACTGTAGAAAAAGCCAAAGCCTACCCGGTAATAATCCTATGCGAAGATGCTCACTCCAAGGGATTTGCCTGTCAGATAGGTGTAGAAAATGCAACGGGGGAGTACATAGCCTTCATCAATTCCGATTGTATCCCAAGAAAAGATTGGCTGGCTAGTCTGGTTAGAGAATTTAGAGATGGCATTGTCGGTGTTGGTGGGACAGCAAAACTGGTAGATACCGGAGATGGCTTCTGGGGAAAATACATTGCTCTGACGATGCAGACCGCATTAGGAAGCGCGAACTCGATACAATGGAGGACTTTCAGAGATAAACGATTGGTAAAGTCTATAGCTGGGTGTAGCAGTATGTATCGTGCCCGAGATATAGCAGAAGTGGGTGGATTTAGTGCTGAATTAGCCGACAAGATGCTCGGCGGACAGGACCTGGAATTGAATAATAGACTCCTCAAAATAGGTAATCTACTCTATACTCCACATGCCATTGTTACACACCGACATCCCTGGACATTCAAAAGCTATGCCGATAAGATGTTCCACTATGGGAGGGAAAGGGGATTCATTATGGCGTGGGATTTGCAAGCCATTCCCCCATTGGTCGCCCCTTTTCTACTCCTTCTCTTGCTCATTAACTATAAGATCATCCTGCCTCTTCTTGGCGTGTACTTGATTCTTCTGGCAGCCGCGGGGATAAAGCTTGCATTTCAGGAAAGAGCTGCGCGCTGCCTGCTTTATGTCCCTGTTGTATATGTC
>Ga0187827_10006749_pt1 | contig 12984 bp, 14 predicted proteins | sample ETNtaG_39_FD_167969 | JGI IMG/M metagenome (GOLD analysis project Ga0187827, IMG submission 167969) | Marine microbial and viral communities from oxygen minimum zone, Eastern Pacific Ocean - ETNP2014_SV_150_PacBio MetaG (Illumina Assembly) | ecosystem: Environmental > Aquatic > Marine > Hypoxic... | reverse complement strand
AGAATGTTTGGAGAACCTGGATGACGGATTGTTGCCTCAAAAATGGATGGGGCAGAAGATATATCCATTAAAACAATGGGGTGGATGTGATGTTGATTATGAGTGGCAGATACCTCAGGTAGAATATTGGTTACGCAAGCATGGATTCACGGAACATAAAACTACCGCAAACACTGGTTGAGTAAGACCTAATATCAGACCTCTGATCTCAGACATTAAATTTAAACTCTTCTGTGGATTTAACAAGTATGACAGAAATTGCACAAAAAGATCACATTCATCACGATATAGCCGGAGAGGATATTCTCTCTATTGAAGATGATAAATTCCGTACTTATCGTCGCTTATGGGATGAAAACCCTCAAAACCTTAATCCGGGTCCTTTTCCTCTTCACCTCGATATTGAAGTGACAAGTGCATGTAACCTGAAGTGTCCGTTTTGTGCAACCACTTATTCGAAATTTGAAAATGGTTTTATGAAATGGGAAACGGTAAAAATGATTCTGGACGAAGCAGGTGAAAATGGACTATATGCCTGTAAATTCAATTTTAGAGGAGAACCTCTTCTTCATAAAGATATTGGAAGATTTATAAGCTATGCTAAGAAAAAAGGGATAGTTGATGTTTTCTTTAATACCAACGCTGTGCTGCTAACAGAAGACATGGCAAAGATGCTGATTGATTCTGGTCTTGACCGTTTGACGGTATCTTTTGAGGGTTTTGAGAAAACGTTATATGAGAGAAATCGTACAGGTGCTAAGTTTGCGGAGGTTGTAGCAAACGTAGTAAGGCTTAGGAATATGCGTGAAAGGTTGGGAAGTAAGAGTCCAAAGATTCGTATACAGGCAGTACTAATTCCAGAGTTGAAAGATCGTTTAAGTGAATATGTTTCTTTCTGGAAGGATAAAGTAGACCAGGTTTCTTATAATGAAATGGAGGCATCAGTTGATACTGTTAATAAAAAGATTAAGAGTATTAAATCATCATGGATTTGTCCCTACCCTTATCAGAGAATGACCGTTATGTGGGATGGGACGTTGACCGCATGTAAGAATGACTATTACGGTAAGCTGGCAATGGGAAATATTGATTCAGTTTCTGTTAAGAAATGCTGGACCGATTCACTCGACACATTACGTAAACTACACAAGAAAGGACAAGCTCACAATATTGATGCATGTGGAGAATGTCCTCTCAGAATGAGCGAATTGATCAAAAGGAAAGAGGTTTAAGTAAAATAGTGTTAATACTTCTTCCCTATGGGAAAAATAGACAGAATTATTGTGAAAATGGTCTTTAGGAATGAAATTAATTTCTGATGTCAATTAGATTATCCGTGTCCAATATTGCATGGCATCAGAATGAGCTTGAGGATCATCTGGGATTATTGGTGGAGTTGGGATGTGACGGCGTAGAGATTGCTCCAAGTTGTATTTGGAAGGAGCCTGTTCATGTAAGCGATGATGAGATTGAATGGCTTAAGAAGCTCTTATCAAGATACGATCTTGTAATCCCTGCTTTTCACGCTTTACTTTTTACCCGGCCGGACCTTTATATTTTCGGAGATGAATCAATAAGACAACAGGCAGTATTATATCTTAAAAAACTTATACGATTGGCGGGTATGTTATCTGTCAGGGTTTTAGTATATGGATCTCCTGCAAGTAGAAGGGTTGCCGAAAGACCTTATGATAGATGTTATGAAACCGCATTGGGTGTGTTCAAAGAGTTGGGAATTGAGGCAGAACGTCATAATGTAATCTTTTGTATTGAACCACTTGGCCCGAGTGAGAATGATTTCATACAGACGGCTGATGAGGGTTATCGGCTTGTAAGGGATGTTGATAACCTGCACTTTGGCCTTCATCTTGACGTCAAGGCGATGGTAGATGCAGGAGATGATTTTGATGCTGTATTTCAAAGATATGGAGCTATGTTAAAACATTTTCATGTAAGTGATCCGGGTCTTGCTCCTCCCGGTTCTACAGGTTTAGATCACAGCTTAATCGGGAAGGCTCTTTCTGAATCTCCTTATGATGGTTTTGTTTCTATTGAAATGAAAAGGGGATTTGGAGATACCAAAACTGTTGTTAGAGATGCTGTGACATATGTTCGTAAGAATTATTTTATGGATTAAGGAAGGATAAAATCTTTATAGTTATATTTTCAAAGTTTCAGTTGGTTAAGGGAATATGGGAGTAGAAAGAAAAAAGATATTGATAGTTGGTGCAAGCAGTGATTTAGCTGTTTCTCTCAATGAGATATTATATAACTCAGATAATATAGTAGGGTTTCATTACAACACCAATAGCAAATCTCTATCAAAGTATAATGAGGGGGAAAGGGTAAAGAAATTCCAGAAGGATATTAATTCTTCTTTGGCCTGCTTTCAGCTTGTTGATGATTTTGTAAACTGGGCAGGAGGCATTGATTGTTTAATACAATTATCTGGTGGCATAAAAAAACCTGCTAACTGGGAGGATTTGACAGAAGAAGAATGGTCATACGATCTATCTGTAAATATGATAATGCCATTTTTCCTGGCACAGAGGGCCATTTCGCATATGAAAAAAAGTGGTGGAAGGATTGTGATGACGAGCACGGTATCTGCTGCTCATGGTGGAGGTTCTACATCCCTTGCTTATGGAGTCGCGAAGGCCGGTGTGGAGTGTATTATTAAGGGACTTGCAAGGGATTGTGCAAAATACAATATATTAGTGAATGCAATTGCACCTGGGTTTTTCCTTACAAAGTTTCATACTGAGAAAATGAAGAGGACTAAGGAACAATTACAAGAGAGAATCAAGTTGATACCATTAGAGAGAGCGGGGACAACAGAGGAGTTGTCAGGGACAATAATGTATTTATTATCCGAAAGTGCCTCATATATTACAGGTCAGGTAATAGCAATCAGTGGTGGAGATTGGTTGTAATAATATAGAGAGGAGAATGGTGTAATGTATGATTTTTATTTTGGTACAAGGGGGGAGATTGACAGTGATCCAAAGAAGTTTTTACTCACAATCAAAAGGATGCTGCCGAGGTGGTGTAATTCAATTCCTGATTCTGAATATCTTGCCCTTTATGATGTGATCAGTGGAATGCCGCTACCAGACAGGCCGGTGTTTGTTGAGACCGGTAGTGGTGCCAGTACTATTGTTCTGTGCTATTTTGCTCTTAAGACCGGTGGAGAAGTTTTCACATGGGATATTAACGGGTGTAAACTTGCCTATTTGAGGTCCGTACTGAATGACACATTGATGAGGCATTACGAAGAGAGAAACCTGAACAATCACTGGAAATATATTACCTTTGACAGTAATTCAGATTTTGCCGGAATTACTGTTTTAAAGGAGCTCGATAAAAAGGTCAGTGTTTGTTTTCTGGACAGTGAACATACACTCAATACGCTGATGAAGGAGCTGGCTTCCGTATGTGAGGTCATGAACGATTCGGCTATAGTTGCAATAGATGATGGTAATTATTCCTATATATCTCATAATACTGCATATATTAATATGGTAAGAAAAAAGATAGGGTTACTACCAATACCTGATTCTTCTGATAATATCGGCAGGAATTTCTGGAAAGAGGTTAATGACTATCTTATAGCCAATTTCAAAGAAGTAGAATATATAAAAGATAGTTATAAGGATAATTATCAGACAGATATATTCTCGTCATATTATAAAAGTGATAGAGAAACAATGGCTAGCCTTTGCATGGAGAAAACGGAGGATCTTGAACACAGGTTTGATGCATGGAAGGTTCATATTAGAAAATAAATATATAGGCTTGCCAGTGATACTATGGCATGGGTAGCAATAAAGTCTTGAATTAAGTTTTTCTTGAAATAGGGGAATGTTAGAAATGGATAAGAAGTTGAATGCTATGGTATTTGGTGGTGGAGGTTTTGTGGGAAGCCATGTTGCTGATGTTCTTTCAGAGAAAGGACATGATGTAAGCATTTATGATATCCATCAATCCAAATATTTAAGACCTTCACAGAAGATGATAATCGGAGACATTCTTGACGATAAAAAGGTTAGAGAGTCGGTAAAAGGAATGGATGTAGTTTATAATTTTGCTGGTATAGCTGACATTAGAGAGGCAGCGAACAAGCCTGTTGAGACCGTGAAATATAACATTCTCGGTAATACAATTATACTTGATGCGGCCAAAGAAGCGGATGTTAAGAGATTTGTCTACGCGAGTACCATTTATGTTTACAGCGAATCAGGGTCCTTTTACAGATGCAGTAAGAACGCTTGTGAACTCTACCTGGAAACTTATCAGAAACAGTATGGCCTGGATTATACGGTATTGCGCTACGGTACCTTGTACGGAAGTCGGTCGAATCTTACTAACAGTGTCTACAGGTTTATACATCAATCTTTGACGGAAGGTAAAATCAGTTACCCGGGAGATGGAAATGAGGTGAGGGAGTATATTCATGTATTAGATGCGGCTCAGGGAAGTGTAGAGATTCTTGATGATGAATTCAAAAATAAATACGTCATTTTTACTGGCCACCATCCGATGAGGGTAAATGAACTTTTTGTTATGATAAATGAAATTCTAAAAAAAGATATAAAGATAGATTATACTCAACCAAAACATGATGAACATTATAGAATAACTCCATATACGTTCATACCAAAGATTGGTAAGAAATATGTGAGGAAGTGCTATACCGACATGGGACAGGGTATCCTGCTTTGTATGCAGGAGATTCATGATCAGATACATCATCACAACAATGAACAGCAGAAATTAAAGGATGAATTGTGATTCATTCTACATAATAAGACATTTTAGTCAGTAATTATTATAACAAGGCAGCATTTCATAATGAAGATACTTATATCAACATCATCTTTTGGAAAATATAATAAGGCCCCACTTGAGAGGCTTATGAATATGAAATGTAAGATTGATCTGAATCCCCATGGAAGGGAATTAAAAGAAAGTGAGATAAAGGAACTGTTAAACGGCGTAGAAGGTCTGATTGCCGGTACAGAACCTCTAACACGAAAAGTTATCTATAGCGCACAAAATCTTAAAGTAATATCCAGGTGTGGGATTGGCATTGATAACATAGATCTTGAAGCTATGAATGAGAGAGGAATAAAATTATATAGAACACCGGAAGGGCCCGCCCTCGCTGTGGCAGAGCTGACTTTGGGTCTTATACTTGATTCTTTAAGGTCTATATCTTACTTAAACAGGAAAATACGTTCTGGGGGGTGGGAAAAGAAAATGGGTCGGCTCTTTTCAGGAAAGACAGTAGGTATTGTAGGGATGGGGACTATTGGAAAGAGACTAACTACCTTTCTGAGACCTTTTAACTGTAAGATACTGGCTAGAGATCATGTCACTGATATGGAGTTTGCCAGAGAAAACAGTATCAATTATGTTCATTTAGGCGAGTTGTTAAAAGAATCTGATATTGTTACGCTTCATTTACCTCTTGATAATAATACCAATGGACTTTTTGATAGAAACCATTTTTTACAGATGAAAGATGGGGCTATATTTATAAATACGTCCAGGGGAAAGATTGTAGATGAAGATGACCTGTATGATGTGTTGAGAGAGGGGAAGCTCTCTCATGCATGTCTGGATGTTTATAGAGATGAACCATATACGGGAAAGTTGAAGGAATTAGATAATGTTACCTTAACCTGTCATGTAGGTTCTTATGCTAAGGAGGCGAGGGTGAAAATGGAGGAACAGGCAGTAGAAAATTTACTGAAGGGATTAGGGATTAGTTGAGTAGGGAATTAGTTGAATGGTTAAGTGGGAAATTGGCTGAGTAGAAGATTAGTTGAGTTGTTGAGTTACAAATTGTGGAAAGAATTTTTAAATTTAACAAGCCAACTATATACCAGCTTAATTAAAAATGATGAAGTCTGATTTTCGTGACTTAGATGTATGGAAAAAGGGACGTGAATTAAGAAAAGAGATTTGGGCATTATGCAAAAAGTTTTCTTCTGAAGAAAGGTTTCGTTTATCCGATCAGATGATAAGGGCATCAAGATCGATAACAGCTAATGTGGCTGAAGGTTATGGGAGGTTCCATTATCAGGAAAATATTCAATTCTGTAGGCAATCGAGAGGTTCTGCGTATGAAATGATAGACCATATTACAGTTGCTGTTGATTGTGAATATGTTAATAATGAGCAAGAACAATATTACATAAATAAAGTAGAAGAAATCATCAAATTATTGAATGGGTATATTAAATACCTCAGCGAGAGAAAATTGAATGGTTAAGAGTTCAGCAGTATAGAATAACTACTCAACTATTTTTCAACTCAACAACTTAACTATCAAAAAAATGATCAAGGCTATAATATTTGATTTTGATGGTGTATTAGTTGAATCGGTAGATGTAAAAACCAGGGCATTCGCCAGAATGTTTAGGGATGAAGGTGTAGATGTTGTAAAAAAGGTCGTAGATTATCATTTAATGAATGGTGGATTATCAAGAATTCATAAATTTAAGTATTATTACGAGGAAATTTTAAAATGCCCACTATCTGAGGACAAGTTAAATGAACTCTGTAATACTTTTTCGCAATTGGTAATTGATGAAGTAATTAATTCGCCTTATGTTAATGGTGCTAAGGAGTTCCTGGAGAGATACCAGTGTGATATTGATTTATACGTTGCTTCAGGTACTCCTGAGGATGAGTTAAGGAAAATCGTCAGGTGTAGAGAAATGGATGTATATTTCAAGGATATTTATGGATCTCCAAGGCAAAAGGGTGAAATTGCCAGGGCAATAATAAACCAAAATGGCTACAATTCAAGTGAAGTAATCTTCGTTGGAGATTCTATAACAGATCTAAAGGGTGCTCAAGATGCTGGAATAGTGTTTATTGGACGAGTTGCTGATTCTGGGAATGCTCCTTTTGCAGGAATGGGTGTTAAAGCTATTAAAGATCTAAATGATTTAGAAGAAATAATATGTCGTTAAATTCTATGAACGATCTTAATTCTGTTCCTGCGGGAGCAAATAGCAGGAATGTAAGGCTATCTGCAGAAGCTATCAAGGTAGTAAATGAAAAAGCAAGGGAGATATTTTGATTCTATCCGAACTTCAACAATCTATAGTCAAGAAGTTTAACCAAAGGATCCATGACGGACTAATATCATTTGAAACGAAACCTTGTCTTTGTAACTCAAACTGTTTTGATAAAATCTTCAAATATGACCGCTATGGGTTATGGCATCCTGTTGTAATTTGCAAAAATTGTGGCCTAATCCAAAGTAATCCGCAATTGTCAGATGAAGAATTTAATCGTTTTTATTCATCAGATGTCTACCGAATTCTATATGATGGTGAAAACTACTTAGAAATTTGCAAATCTCGATATAAAGAAAGTAATCATATCTTCGATACGTTGCTTCCCTTTATGAATGAACTCCGTTTGAATACCATCTTAGACTTCGGCTGTGGTGGTGGGTGGTATTTGCTCCCCTTTTACAAGAATGGTTATGCAGTAACAGGTTATGATTATAGTTATAATTTAGTAAAATTAGGCAGGTCATATGGGTTAAATCTTAGGGAAGGATCTTTTGCAGAAGTAAGTGCAACAAATGATAAATATGATGTAATAATTTTAAATCATGTAGTAGAGCATTTTTCAGACTTCTTTAATAACATGACATCAATTCTCCAACATTTAAATACTAACGGAATTCTTTATGCAAGCGTACCTAATATAGATAACCTTGCAAAAGCTCAATTTCAGAATGTGCACAATTATTATTTTTCACCAAGAACATTCAATTATTATATGAAAATGTGTGGTATGGAAGTGCTGGAATTTGGTTCTGCACAAACAATTCATATGTATGGTGTTTATAAACTTACAACAATTGCTTCAATTGAAAAGAATCAATTGTCATCTGAATATGACATTTTGAGGCCAAAAATAGCTAAAAGCAAGCTCAAATCAACTATAGTCAGTTTTTTAGAAAAAATAGGGATTAAAAAGCCAGTTAAATCCTTAATTGATTTTTTGAAGAATAGAAAACCAAAATAATATTTAAGCAAGTAGTGTATTCTATACAATAAGTGTATTGGCGCAATATAACAAGGCTCTGCACCTGACCGCTATTCCGCTGAGCTCCATAGCGGCAGGTGAGCTTTGTCGTTAACAGGCAACAGTTAATTGAATAAATATCAATAACACACAAACCATGTCCCAAACAGCAAAAACTAGGTGGGTGACAAATACTTGTGGCGTAATTAATCATATTAAGGAATAGATGAGTTAAGAGAAATCGTCAGGTGTAGAGAAATGGATGTATATTTCAAGGATATTTATGGATCTCCAAGGCAAAAGGGTGAGATTGCCAGGGCAATAATAAACCAAAATGGCTACAATCCAAGTGAAGTAATCTTCATTGGAGATTTTATAACAGATCTAAAGGGTGCTCAAGATGCTGGAACAGTGTTTATTGGACGAGTTGCTGATTCTGGGAATGCTCCTTTTGCAGGAATGGGTGTTAAAGCTATTAAAGATCTAAATGATTTAGAAGAAATAATACAATGATTTCATTGTCTTCATGGCTGAATTAATTTAAGTCTGTTCAATAGAGTTGCTTAGAATGCAAAAGTTGTTCTAAAAAGTATAAAAATATTTTGACTGCTTTAGCAATATCGTCTGTCTGTTTTAAGGAACGTGATCTTGAAAGATTGTGTGATTATGCCCTTCTTAATAGTATTAACCATATTGAATTAAGTGGTAATGTTGATACTATTGCAGATTCACAATTAATAAAAATTATAAAAAGATATCAAACTAATATTAATTTTTTTATTCATAATTATTTTCCCTCACCAACCAAATCTTTCGTTCTTAATCTGGCACATCCTAAAACAGTTTCCAGGTCTATCAGACATTGCAAGAAGGTTTTAGGCCTCTGTGCGGAGCTAGGTATTGATCAATATTCCATACACGTAGGAATGGCGCTTAACCCATCACCTGAGAATTTGGGTAAACCACTGGCCCATTTTCCAGTCATAAATTTTAGCGATTCCAGAGATTTGCTTGTTTCGTCATGTAGAAAAATAGCGGATTATGGTAGGCTCCATGGAGTCGACATCCTGATAGAAAATAATGTTATTGCAACATTTAATTTGGTCAAAAAAACTAACGAACGTTATCACTTTGCGGACTTACTGGAGTCTGAATTGCTACTCCCCCTTTTTGACTACCCGAATATAGGAATATTATTGGATGTTGGCCACCTTAAGGTTACTTCAAGGGTTATGGATTTCGACCCTTTAATTTTTATTAATCGATTTAAAGATAAAATTCGGGCAGTGCATTTAAGTGATAATAATGGCGAAGAAGATCAAAATATGCCTGTTTCAAAGGATTCCTGGTTTTGGCCTCATATTCCATGGGAACAGTTAGAATATGTATCCTTGGAAATTTTACCTCAGCCCGTTTTATTCTTAAAAAAACAGATTCAACTGATTGAAGAAAAAATAAAGGAGTAATCAACGTAATGAAGACTGTGAATGGAGAATTACTAAGATTTCGTTTTTTAACCGAAGTAAGATTTGGGATCGGGATCAGAAAGAATATAGACTCTTACCTTTCGGAAATTAATGGCAAAAGGGTAATTGTTATAGCTGATGAAAAAGCTTCAAAGAATCTGCCGGTCAAGGAAGCCTTGGAAACCATTGAGGCATGTATGGAAACATTAATTTTGTCTGGCCCAAAAGGCGAGCCTGAAATTACTGCTCTAGAGGTCCTTCGCGAAAAGGCCAATACATTTGGACCCGACGCCATAATTGGCGTTGGCGGTGGCTCTACCATGGACATGGCTAAAGGACTAGCAGCAGTTTTACCAAATTCCAGGGCAGCATCAGAATATCAGGGTTTTGACAAATTGGAGAACCCTGCCCTTCCCTGCGTCATGCTCCCAACTCTCTTTGGAGCTGGTACAGAGGTAACATCTTCAGCGGTGATGATCAATAGAGAAAAAAAGATGAAGGGAGGAATAAACGGCCGTTATGTATTTCCACGTATGGCGGCAATTGATCCGGAAATGGGACTCGGAGCCCCACCTGAAGTTTTAGGAGCTACCGGGCTTGACGCACTTGTTCACTGTGTAGAAGGTTATGTCGCCAAATGCTCAACACCGATTTCAAGAATGTATTCCATGCAGGCAGCAAGAATTGTTTTACCTGCTTTGTTTAAGCTGGCTCATATGAATTCCTCTATACAGGCATTGGAAGACCTCGCCTATGGTTCTCTTTTAGCAGTGATGGGTCTTATGCATAGTGAGTCAGGAGTTTGTGGTTCTATCAGTTATCCTTTAGGTGTGCAATTTGGTGTACCTCATGGACTTGCTGGAGGCCTTTGTATGCCAGGAACGATTACCTTTAATTCAGAAAACGGTTGTGAATTGTATGCAAACCTCTTAGAAGGAAACTATTCTCCGTCTTCAGCTGCTGAAAAGATTTCAAATGATATTAAGGAACTAATATCCTTGTTTAAATTACCTTCTTTGTCACAATTTGGTATTAATGAAAAGAAAATTCCAGCTTTAGGAGAGCAAGTTTTTAAATTTAAAGCAATTCTAGATATGAATCCAATTAAGATTGATACTCCGGAAATAATTTCAGGTATCATTAAATCAGCTCTCTAAGTATTGACTAAATGAGGCAAATATCACTAAGGAACCGTATAATTGGTGAAAGTCAGCCAGTATTTATTATTGCTGAAGCAGGGATAAACCATAATGGTGATATTAATGTTGCGCATCGCCTGATTGATGCAGCAGTTCAAGCTGGCTCTGATGCGGTTAAATTTCAAACATTTGTTACTGAAGAAAACATTTCTCCTCAAACTCCTTTAGCTAGACATCATCTTTGTAATGTTGGTGAACAACTCTCTCATTTTGAGTTGATCAAGAAATTAGAATTACCGTTTGAAGGTTTTAAGGAATTGAAGTCTCATTGCGAAGAAAAAGGAGTTATCTTTTTATCTACTCCGTATGACATGCTTTCCGCAAAGTACTTGATTGAATTAGGATGTGACATCCTTAAAATCGCAAGTAGTGAAATGACAAACTACCCTTTGTTAGATGTGGTAGGAAAATCAAATATTCCTGTTCTTCTCTCTACTGGAATGAGTCGATGGAACGAAATTGTGGATTCTGTTAATTTCTTAGAAAAATATCACTCTTGTGTCTGCATTTTAAAGTGTACTTCTAATTACCCCGCTTCTATTGAGAGCATTAATTTGCGAGGTGTTCTTAAATTAAAAGAGGCTTTTCCCAACTACTTGATTGGGTTTTCTGACCATTCTGAAGGTAACTATGCCTCTTTGACAGCTCTTGGGTTTGGAATATCGTTGATTGAAAGACACTTTACTCTTAATAAGAATTCGTGGGGGCCTGATCATAAAGCTTCTATGACACCGGATGAATTTAAAGATTTTGTTAAAGCCATCAGGAAATCAGAGAAAGCTCTTGGTGAAAAAGACTGGGAAGTTCAGGAAGAAGAATTGCAGCTGAGAGAGACCATGCAAAAAGGTGTTTATGCAAGGCGTGATATAATGCAAGGTGAGCAAATAAGTCTTGAGGACGTAGTTTTTTTGAGACCTTTAGGTGCAATTACTCCAAAAGGTTTTTTTCAGAAATACATTAATAAAACTGTTACGTTTAATATTACTAAAGGAGAAGAAATTACACTAAATCATTTCGCATCAAACAAATGATCCAAGGGTATGATTGAATGAAACAGGTGATACTTATAGGCGCAGGGAAACACGCTGTTCTGTTGGCTGAAAAAATTTTTGAAGATCCGCATCTTGAACTTCTCGGTTTTATTGACAATGAAGCTGTTAAATTGCCGGAGTTTATTCTTGAAAAAGGGTACAAGGTGCTTGGAGACGACAATTCGTTGGTCAAATACAGAGGCGACTATTTCTTCCATCTGGCATTAGGCGGAGAGCTTATTGAAGCAAGGAAGCGAGTGATAGATAAAATAGATCACTTCAACTTGAAAATGATATCCGTAATTCACCAAACTGCCTATATTTCCCCTACAGCGATTCTGGGTCGGGGAGTAACGGTATTAATCAATTCGGTAGTACATACCAATGCTAAGATAGGTGATTTTTCATGCATTAACAATGGAGCCATTGTTGAACATGATTGTAACCTCGGAAACAATATATTCATTCAGCCCTATGGAGTCCTTGCGGGAAGCGTAAAAGTTGGCAACAATACAGTTGTAGGAATGGGGGCTTCTGTTAAGGAGGGAATTGCCATAGGGGCTAATTGTCTGATAGGGGCTTGCTCCTTTGTTAATAAAGATATCCCCGCCAATTCTGTCGCTTATGGAGTTCCCGCAAGAATTGTACACAAAAGAGATGTTTAATATTTATATGAGGAGGAACAGTGGATACTAAATCTCAGATAGAGATCAACTGGAGTGGTGTAGGTGCAGTTTACACTGAAGAAGAGGTAGCCTTAGTCGCTGAAATAATGCGAAACACGAAAGATACCTTTACGCAGGGCAAATACCAGCAAATATTTGAGCGGGAGTTTTGCAAGTACAATGGTAATGAGTCAGCTTTCGCCGTGTCAAGCTGTACTGCTGCGCTCGAATTGTCCGCAATGTTATCGAGAATCGGTCCAGGCGATGAGGTGATAATCCCTGCGCACACCTTCTGTGCGACAGCGATCTCTTTTGCCAGGACCGGTGCCAGGATCGTATGGGCTGATGTAGATCCAGAAACTCTAGTTGTTACCGAGGATATTCTTGTAAAGCTAATAACTTCCAGAACCAAGGTTATTGTGGTAGTACACCTCTATGGGCTTGCTGCTGACATGGAGCAGATAATGGAGCTTGCACGTAAGCATAATATTATTGTAGTTGAGGACTGTGCACAGGCACTGGGCGCGGAAAGCAGAGCTAAAAAAGTCGGAACATGGGGGGACTTTGG